>Ga0208130_1000699_pt1 | contig 17066 bp, 16 predicted proteins | sample ETNtaG_31_FD_185771 | JGI IMG/M metagenome (GOLD analysis project Ga0208130, IMG submission 185771) | Marine microbial and viral communities from oxygen minimum zone, Eastern Pacific Ocean - ETNP201310SV78 (SPAdes) (version 2) | ecosystem: Environmental > Aquatic > Marine > Oceanic ...
TGTTTGTCTTAGTTCCAAGCTCTGCATCACCCAAATAAGTTAAGTGCTTTGCCTTTGAATTTTTACCAATAGTGCTTCTGTTGGCTTCCACAAAGTTACCTAGTTCTGCTCCTTCGCTTAATTCAGTTCCACCTCTTATCCTTGCGAATGGACCGAGGGTACAGTCCTTGCCAATAATGCAATCTTCGATAACAGTATTGGCATATATCGTAGTGTTATCTTTTATAGTGGAGTTGGAAATAAAACAATTGGGTCCTATATGAACATTCTTTCCTAAAACATTATGGCCTTCAAAGACATTATTAATATCAATAAAAGAATTCTGTCCTACCTTAATTTCTCCTCTTACATCAATCCGTGACGTGTCAGCAACTGCAATTCCCTTTTTCAACAAATCTTGTCCTAATTTTTTTTGGTAAGCTCGTTCTAGGTCATGGAGCTCGCTTTTGTCGTTGGCCCCACCTACCTCATAAGAGTCGCAAACGGTTGCAGTGACATCAACGGTATACTGGTTAGAAATTTCTACCAAATCTGTTAAATAATATTCTTTAGCCGCATTGTTATTTTTTATTTTAGGAATATATTTTAAAAGCAGCTCTGTCTTGATTGCTAAAACTCCAGAATTTACTTCCTTTATTTCTCTTTCTATGGCGGAAGCGTCTTTGTGTTCTGTAATTTTTTGAATGCTGTTTCTGGGGCCTCTTATGATTCTACCGTAGCCGGTAGGATCTTCTTTCATGAAAGTTAATACTGACAAATTTCCTTTAAGTGCGGGCTTAATAAGCTTTTTTAGTGTGCTCTTTGTAACTAGTGGAGCATCACCATATAAAACTACGCTTATTGAATTTTTTCTTAGAACTGGAAGAGCTTGTTTTACTGCGTGTGCTGTTCCTAATTGTTTTTTTTGATTAATAAAAGAGACTTTTTTTGATGAAACAATACCCCTTTCAACTTCTTTAGATTTATATCCAACAATGATAGAAGTTTTTGACTTTGGGAACGAATCAACTGTATCGATAAGATGTTGAATCATTGGTTTGCCTGCTAGACTCGCAAGAACCTTGGGGGAATCTCCCCCCATTCTGGTGCCTTTACCGGCAGCTAAGATAATAAAGTCTATATTCATTGGAACAATGGCGCATTCGCCCCAAGTGGTTTTCTTATTTAACTACTTCTTGCGCAGTTTCTGCAAGGCTTTTAACCTTGCTGCAGCCTCAGCGAGCTGAGATGCGGCCAAAGAATAGTCCATTTCAGATTTTTGATCTTCTAGTTCTCTTTCAGCCAACTCCTTTGCTCTTTCTGCTGCCGCGGAGTCAATATCATCGGCCCTTTCAGCGACATCTGTTAAAAGAGTTACTTCTCCGGGCTGGACCTCTAAGTATCCACCGGAAGCAAAAAACACTTCTTCTTCGCCTCCCTCAAGTACCAGTTTAACTGGCCCAGGCTTTAGATTTGTAAGAAGTGGTGCGTGTCTTGGTGTTATTGCAATTTCACCAGCTCCGCCTTCAGCGCTTAATAGCTCTACCGGCCCTGAAAACAATTCTCCTTCAGGACTAACTATATTGCACTGGATGGTTGACATAATTAAGCTGCCTCAGTTTTAGCCTTTTCTACAACTTCGTCGATATTTCCAGTCATGTAGAAAGCTTGCTCAGGTATATCGTCGTAGTCACCATTAACAATGCCTTTGAATCCTCTAATGGTTTCACTAAGAGGTACATATTTACCTGGAGCATTTGTAAATACTTCAGCCACAAAGAAAGGTTGAGATAAGAATCTCTCAATTTTTCTAGCTCTTGCAACGACCAATTTGTCGTCTTCAGACAATTCGTCCATTCCTAAAATAGCAATGATATCTTTTAATTCTTTGTATCTGTTAAGTTGCTGTTTCACTGCGTTTGCAACGTCATAATGCTCTTGCCCTACTATGCCTGGTTCAAGCTGTCTGCTGTTTGAATCTAATGGATCAACAGCAGGATAAATTCCCAGTGAAGCGATTTGTCTAGAAAGTACAACGTTTGCGTCTAAGTGAGCGAATGTCGTTGCGGGAGATGGATCTGTTAAATCATCAGCAGGAACGTATACCGCTTGCACAGAAGTGATTGAACCTGTCTTTGTGGATGCTATTCTCTCTTGCAAGACTCCCATTTCTTCAGCAAGAGTAGGTTGATACCCTACAGCTGATGGCATTCTACCTAATAGAGCTGAACATTCTGTTCCTGCCAATGTATAACGGTAGATGTTGTCTACAAACAAAAGAACATCTCTTCCTTCGTCCCTAAAGTTTTCAGCCATTGTTAAACCAGACAATGCCACTCTGAGTCTATTTCCAGGAGGCTCATTCATCTGCCCATATACCAGGGCTACTTTATCCAAAACTCCACCTTCTATCATCTCGTGGTACATATCATTTCCTTCACGAGTTCTCTCGCCTACGCCGGCAAACACTGAGTACCCGCTATGCTCATAGGCAATATTTCTTATTAATTCTTGTATATTTACCGTTTTACCTACACCAGCACCGCCAAACAAGCCAACCTTTCCACCCTTAGCAAATGGACAAATTAGATCAATTACCTTGATGCCTGTCTCTAAAAGTTCAGTTGTCTCTGCCTGATCCTCATATGAAGGAGGGTTTCTATGTATTGGCATTGCGGCCTTTGCTTCTACAGGACCCTTTTCATCTATCGGCTCACCTAGAACATTCATAATTCTTCCGAGTGTAGCCTCTCCAACGGGAACAGATATTGGGTTTTCGGTATTGGTTACCGATACGCCTCTTTTAAGTCCTTCTGAAGCTCCCATTGCAATTGTTCTTACAACGCCATCACCAAGCTGTTGCTGAACCTCTAAAACCAGCCCTGTTTCGTCGACAGTTAGTGCGTCATAGATTTTAGGCAAGTTTTCCTTTGGAAACTCGACGTCAATTACCGCTCCAATTATTTGTATTACTGTTCCATTACTCATATTTATTTCCAGTGTTAAATTGCCTCGGCACCCGCAACTATTTCAGATATTTCCTGAGTAATTGCTGCCTGCCTGGCATTGTTATAAACAAGTTGCAGTTCCTCGATAAGAGATCCTGCATTATCGGTAGCACTTTTCATTGCCACCATCTTAGCGGCCTGTTCGCACGCAATATTTTCTATGACGGACTGATAGAGAAGAGACTCGATATATCTCTCCATTAATCCATCTAACAAAAGTCTTGAGTCATCAGGCTCATATATATAATCCCACCTAGGGGCTTCTTTGTTTGAACCTTCATCATCTTCATCTTCTATTTTGCTTAAAGGTAGAAGTTGATTGATTTCTGGCTGTTGGGTCATTGTGTTTACAAAGCTATTGCTAGCCAAATAAACCTTGTCTATTTCACCCTCAGAAAAAGCATCTAATAAAATTTTCATTGAGCCGACGAGCTGCTCTATAGAAGGGTCGTCTCCAAGCTTTTCTGTTGCAGAGATTACGTTGCCGCCGAAAGATCTAAAGAAAGATTGTGCTTTTGTTCCAATCAGAGAGTATGAGATTTCTTTTCCTGAACCGGCTTGCTCAGAAGCGAAACGCGTAACATCCCTAAGAAGGTTTGCATTAAGCCCACCACACAGACCTTTGTCAGAACTGACAACTATGATGGCGATCTTCTTAACCTCCCTTTCTTCCATATACTTAGGCTTGTATTCTGGCTGTCCTTTGGCAAGGTGACTAATCACGCCAAGCATACGATCCCTATAAGGACGACCTTTAAGCATCTTGTCTTGGGTCTTCTTCATTTTGCTAACAGCGACCTTCTCCATTGCACTGGTAATCTTTTGAGTATTACCTATGCTGGCGATCTGTACTTTTATTTCTTTACTGTTAGCCATTAATCCTTACCAGGTTTGTGTTTCCATGAATTTATCTAAGGCTTCTTTGAAGGCATTTTGGATATCATCTCCGTATTCTCCGGTCTCTGACACCTTATCCATTAGGTCTTTATGCTCGGAATTCATATAGGCTATCAAGCTTTTTTCAAAGTCTTTGATTTTTTCAACCTCAACTTGTCTTAGGTATCCTTCATTCGCCGTGTAAAGCATTAGGCCCATTTCAGCTACAGACATTGGCGAAAACTGATCTTGTTTTGTAAGTTCAGTAACCCTTACACCATGCTCTAATTGCTCTTTGGATGCCTCATCAAGATCTGAAGCAAATTGGGCAAAAGCCTCTAACTCTCTATATTGAGCGAGGGCTGTTTTAATTCCGCCACCAAGCTTTTTAATGATGGGAACCTGAGCAGCACCACCTACCCTTGAAACTGAAATTCCAGGATCCATGGCTGGTTTTAATCCAGAACTAAATAAAGAGGACTCTAGGAAAATTTGTCCATCTGTTATAGAAATTACGTTTGTAGGAACAAATGCTGAAACGTCTCCAGCCTGAGTTTCGATTATTGGTAGTGCAGTCAACGAACCTGTTTTTCCCTTCACTTCACCGTTTGTATGGTTCTCTACATATTCCTCATTCACCCTTGCAGCCCTTTCAAGCAATCTTGAGTGAAGGTAGAAAACGTCACCAGGGTAAGCTTCCCTTCCGGGTGGTCTTCTTAGCAAAAGAGACATCTGTCTATATGCAACGGCTTGTTTTGAAAGGTCATCGTAGATGATAAGAGCATCTTCTCCCCTATCTCTGAAATACTCTCCCATGGAACAAGCTGCGAAAGGAGCTATATATTGCATTGGTGCCGGGTCTGCCGCCGCAGCCACTACAACAATTGTGTTTTCCATTGCCCCATACTGCTCAAGAGTTCTAACCACCTGGGCAATTGAAGATTGCTTTTGTCCTATTGCTACATATATACACTTAACACCAGTGTCCTTTTGGTTGATTATTGCATCAATGGCGATAGCAGTTTTACCGGTCTGTCTGTCTCCAATGATCAATTCACGCTGACCTCTTCCAATAGGCACCATGCTGTCAACGGCCTTTATACCCAGTTGCACCGGTTGGTCTACAGACTTTCTTGAAATAACTCCTGGAGCCACTTTCTCTACTGGGGCGGTTTGATCTGTCTGCACTTCTCCCTTACCATCTATTGGGTTACCAAGTGCGTCCACAACCCTACCCATAAGGGCTTCTCCGACAGGGACCTCTAAGATTCTTCCAGTACACTTTGCAGAACCGCCTTCTGCCAGCAACTTGTAATCTCCCAAGATTACAGCACCAACAGAGTCAACCTCGAGGTTAAGTGCCATTCCCATGACGCCATGTTCAAACTCTATAAGCTCTCCATTCATAACTTCGCCAAGACCGTGTATTCTCGCGATACCGTCTGCGAGGAAAACTATTGTGCCTTCATTGCTAGGAGTGGAGGCGGTATCAAGTGCATCAATTTTCTGTTTGATGACCTGACTAATTTCTGATGGGTTTAATTCTTCCATTTTTTTATTTGATTTGATTTCTTAATTTTTCAAGCTTTCCTTTAACGCTGTAATCCGTAACTTCGTCACCGCATTTGATAGAAAAACCACCTATTAAACTTTTATCTATTACTTGTTCCACTGTTAATGAGTCTCCATATCTTCCTTTTAGAGAGTCTGTAACTTTTTTTAATTGCTCGTCTGTTAAATCGAAAGCTGACGTAATTAATACCTCGCTAGAGCCTTTTGTTCCCGACAACAGCTTTCTGTATTCTTTAGATATATGTGGAAGCAGAGAAATTCTTTTAGACTCACCTAACACTTTAATGAAGTTGCTGGTTTTGCTTTCAATTTGGCCTTCAAATAAGGACAGGAACACTTCGGTCTTTTCCTTATAAGCTAGTTTCGGAGAATCTATTAGTTGCTGCACTTCAGGTGTCTCAAGAGCGAGCTCAAGCTGACCAAGATCCTTTTCCCACCCTTCAGAATGGTCATAGATCGCTTGGGCGTATGGTCTTGCTATCGTCTCGAAATTCAAAGTTATAACTCCTGAGCTATTTGATCGATAATTTGTGAGTTTTTATCTTTATCAATCTCTGAACCTAGTATTTTTTCAGCCCCGGCAACAGCTAAGGCTGCTACTTCAGACCTTAACTCTTCCTTGGTTCTTTTTGCGGCTTGATCTAGGTCGCTTTGAGCAGAAACTTTTATCCTTTCAGCTTCTTCGTGTGCAGTAGATTTAGCATCCTCCACCAGCTGATTTGCTCGAGCATTTGCTTGATTGACTAAATCAGCCGCCTCTTTCTTGGCCTCTTCTAAGATTTCAGCTTTTTTCTGATGGGCTTCATCAAGCTCTCGCTTTCCGCGGCTTGCAGCTTCTAAGCCATCGGATATTTCTTTTTCTCTCTCTTCAAGAGCCTCAAGAATATAAGGCCAGACGTACTGCATGGTGAACCACACAAAAAATACAAAGGCTAAAAGCTGTCCGAATAATGTGGCGTTAAAATTCATTTACAAAACTCCGGGCTTATTTTTTATGTGAATAAGAATAAAAGACCGATCGCTAACGAGACGATGGGTATCGCATCTACTAGACCCATACCAATTAGTAGCTGTGTAAAAAGGTAAGGTTGAAGTTCAGGCTGTCTTGCAATTCCTTCGAGGTATTTTGCAGTAATTAGACCAACACCGATTCCGACACCAATAGCGCCTCCTCCTGTTAGTAGGGCTCCTGCGACCCTTCTTATAGCTTCTGCTTCTTCCATTTTATTCTCCTTAGATAAAAAAATTAATGATGCTCGTGTGCCTGTTGTAGGTATACGAGGGTTAAAACCATAAATAAAAATGCTTGCAATATAACAACCAAAATATGAAATACTGCCCAAATGAAATTGAGTGCAAGCCCTGCAACACCCGCAAGGACTCCTGTGATTGAGCTAAAGAAACCACCAAAAAATAATGCTATTAATATAAAGATCATTTCTCCAGCAAAAAGGTTTCCATATAGCCTTAAACCCAAGGCTAGTTGTTTAGCATAAAATCCAGGTATTTCGAATATGACGTTTATTGGTGCCATCCACTTGCCGTAGGGCTGGAAGGTCAATTCTGCCAAGAAACCGCCGAGTCCTTTGTTTTTTATACTGTAATAATGAATCAAGATTAAGACGCCCAAGGCCATGCCCATCGGTGCATTGATATCCGCTACAGGCAGCACCTTAAAGTAGTGTATTGCCCCACCTTCAGCATTGGGAGCCGCAAATCCATTGGCTATCCAGGGAACCAGGTCTATTGGTATCAAGTCCATAAGGTTCATTAAAAAAACCCAAACAAAGATGGTCAGCGCCAGAGGCCCCATTAGGGGGTTTTTATCGGCAGTAAAATTATCTTGAACTTGATCCCTAACAAGGGTCACCAAATATTCAACTGCGTTTTGGATTCTACCGGGTTTAGAGGAGCTGGCATTTTTTGCTACTCTCCTCATAAAAAATATCATTCCCATGCCCAAAAGAACTGACATGAATAAGGTGTCTACCTGAAAGGCCCAAAATCCCATTTCGCTGATGTTGCAGCTTGCCTCTGTTCCAGCGACTTGGCTCTTGCCGTGAACTTCAGCAAAGCTCCAAGTACCATCCGGACACTTACCATAAGTTAAATTGGTAAGGTGATGTTCTATATAGTCTGTTGAGTTTAGTTCTTTACTGGCCATCAGGATTTTATTGCGCGGCAATTATAGTTATCCAAAGCCTATAGTGAAAGAAGAATTTGTTAATTTTTAAGATTTAATTTTATCCAGAATACCTTGGAGGGTATCAAGATTCTTGAAGTTCACTATTAACTTGCCCCTGCCCTTCTTGTTGTGTTTTATTTCAACTGAACTTCCGAATATTTCTGATAGCTCCTTTTCTAAAGCCGCTGTATTTGGATCTGGGGTTTTAGTTTTCGTGGTGGGTTTCTTTTTGTTGCCGGAGATTCCTGCAACCATAGCTTCGCACTCTCTGACGGATAGGGATTCAGAGATGACCCTCTTTGCACAAACTAATTGTTGTTCGTCGCTTAGTGCTAAAAGGGAGCGGGCATGTCCCATCTCTATCTTGCCCTCTTCAAGCAACGCCTGAACCTCTGAAGCAAGGTTTAAAAGCCTAAGCAGATTGGTAACAGCAGATCTTGATTTGCCCACAGCCAAACCAAGCTCTTCTTGAGAGAGGTTAAATTCTCTCTGGAGTCTCATTAAGCCTTTTGCTTGATCTAATGCGTTAAGATCCTCTCTCTGTAGGTTTTCGATAAGGGCAATTTTAGCTGTTTCGTCATTATTAAGGTCTCTTACAATTGCGGGAACAGACTTAATACCAGCGAGCTGTGCAGCCCTCCATCTTCGCTCTCCTACTACTATTTCAAACCTTCCGGATGCCAGCCTCCTAACCACAAGCGGTTGTAGCACTCCCTGCTCTTTGATGCTTTGGGCAAGCTCTTCAAGAGTTGATTTGTGCATTCTTGTTCTGGGCTGATATTGTCCTGGTGCAAGGTCATCAACCGAGATTTGGGTAACGGCCACGCCTTCGGGCTTGGGCCTGTCTCCTAGGAGTGAATCAAGTCCAGTTCCCAGACTAGATTTGTCTTTGCTCATAGTTGTTGTCTTTGTATTGATCTTCCATTCTTCCAATAAGCTCGCCAGCCAGGGCCAGGTAAGCCAGTGAACCTTTTGCGTTGGGCTCATAAGACAATACCGATTTACCGAAACTGGGGGCTTCGGCAAGCTTTATATTTCTAGGTATTACTGTTGAATACAGCTCACCAGAAAAGTGCTTTTGTAGTTCGTCCGTTACTTGTTGGCCCAGTTTATTACGAGGATCGAACATGGTCCTTACCACAGCCTTAAGTTGTAAATTGTGGCCGGTACTGTCATTGAGTTGGCCAACCGTTTCGAGTAACCCGGCCAAGCCTTCAAGTGCGAAATATTCGCACTGCATTGGAACCAGAAGATCCTGAGCCGCCCTAAGACCGTTTAGAGTTAACAAATTCAGCGAAGGTGGGCAGTCTATAATAATGTAGTCGTAATCATCTTTTGTGTTGGATAAATAGTTGAGCAATGCCCTTTCTTGATCGCCTCCGCCACGTAAAAAAGATTCGGCCGATATAAGTTCTGGCCCGGATGGCATGAGGTCGTACCCTAATTCGGTTTTAAAAATTGCCTGTCCGCCGGTTCCCATAAGTGCAGCGGCTGATCCTTGAGATTGATCGCACTTCTTTAATCCTGAACCGGTTGTTGCGTTTGCTTGGGGATCTAGATCAACCAACAATACTGAGCGCTTCATTGCGCAAAGTGATGCAGCCAAATTAACAGCAGTCGTGGTTTTCCCAACCCCACCTTTTTGGTTTGCTATTACTAATGTATTAACCATTTTGTTGTTCTGCTTCTATTGTAACCAAGATACGCGTCTTGTCTTTCGCTTTTGAGGGAAATTTCTCTATTTTTTTTACCGTAAACCCAGTGGGTATTGTTTCTGCCTGAAACTGATCTTGTGTTTTCATTAACTGAAGGGCGTTGTCCTGGTTTTGTAAGAGATGTTTGGTTAGTTCTATTATTGACTCGGTTGTTCCCACTGCCCTACAAACAATATCTAAACAGACGGGAAAGTCGTTTAAGAACAAGTCTTCTATTCGTCGATTAAAAACAGTCACATTGGAAAGCTTGAGTCTTGTAGAGGCATTTAACAAAAAGGCTCCTTTTTTTGTATTGCTCTCTACTAAATAAAAATTTTTATCTGGGTTGATTATTGCTAAAGGGATTCCGGGAAGGCCTCCACCGCTTCCCAAATCAATAATATTTTTGCGTAAATAGGGTGTGATGGAAAGAGAGTCTGTAATGTGTTCATCAAGGTTTGTGGCTTGGTTTTTTGACACAAGGTTGTGTGTTTTATTCCAAGACACTAATAGTGATTTGTATGATGAAATTTGGTCTTTTTGGTGACTATCCAACTGTTTGTCTTTCTTTTTTCAGATGAACCATCAAAAGGGATATGGCTGCCGGAGTAACACCAGGCAATCTAGATGCTCTTGCAAGCGTTTCGGGGCGCGCTTCTGAAAGTTTTTGTTTTACCTCATTAGACAAACCTACAACGCTTTCATAATCAATGGTTTTTGGTATGGCTGTATTTTCATTCCTTTGAAGTCTTTCTATGTCTGTTTTTTGCCTTTTTATATAGCCTTCGTATTTTATAAACGCTTCGACTTCGTCTACTGCGTTTTGTGCAAGGCGATGAGGGCCCTGGGGAAGGTGGGTGTGTAGAACTTTTGGCCTTTTTAAAATTTCATAGAGACTTGTGTTGTTCAAGATTTTTTCGCCAGAGAGTTTATAGACTTTTTCCGCATCACTCGAGTTGGGTTGAAGTTTTTCCTCTCTCAAGCGAATAATTTCTTTAGATGTTGTTTCTTTCTTTTCAAGGTATCTGTCCCAAAGTTGATCAGAAACTATTCCCAGGTCTTTCCCTTTTTCTGTCAAGCGCATGTCGGCATTATCTTCTCGTAAAATTAATCTGTATTCGGCACGGCTAGTAAACATCCTATATGGTTCTTTTGTTCCAAGGCTTACCAAATCATCAATTAATACCCCTATATAGGCTTCATCTCGTTTGAGCTCAAAGGTCCCTTGGTTTTCTATACTTAAAGAGGCATTTATTCCCGCTACTATTCCCTGCGCTGCAGCCTCTTCATATCCCGTGGTTCCGTTTATTTGTCCGGCAAAATACAAGCCAGAAATTTCTTTTGTTTCTAGGGTGTGTTTCAAGCCTGTGGGGTCAAAATAGTCATACTCTATAGCATAACCAGGTCTTACAATTTCAGCATTTTCAAAACCTTTAATGGACTCGATTAATGCTTTTTGGGCTTTAAAAGGAAGGCTTGTTGATATGCCGTTTGGATATATCAAATCAGATTCTAATCCCTCTGGCTCTGCAAATATTTGATGAGAATCTCTTTCTGAAAATCTCATTACTTTATCCTCAATCGAAGGACAGTAGCGCGGCCCAACGCCCTCTATGACTCCAGAATACATAGGGGATTCATCTAAGTGGTCCAGGATGATTTGATGGGTTGTTTTATTGGTTCGAGTCATATAACAATTAAGCTGGGAAGGTCTGTCTTCGTTGTTTGAAACATAAGAAAGAAGTGGTGTGGGGGTGTCGCCAGGCTGTGGAGTTAAAAGCGACCAGTCAATTGTATCTTTATGCAACCTGGGGGGTGTGCCGGTTTTCAATCTCCCCACTTTAAGGTTTAAGTTTCTTAGTTTAGAGGCAAGCTTGTCACTAGAAGGGTCACCAACGCGACCACCAGGAGACTGTTCCAGCCCAGTGTGCATCACTCCTCCGAGAAAAGTTCCCGTGGTTAAAATAATAGCCCTAGCGGCGATCTCGTCTCCATCATCGGTGTATATTGCTTTAATAGCAGAATTTTCAATCAATAAATCTACGACCGTCCCTTCTCTTATTTCAAGGTTTTTTGATTTGCTTAGCGTTGTTTGGATAGAGTTCTTATATAAATCTCTATCGGTTTGAACTCTTGTTGCACGAACTGCCTGTCCTTTCGTTGAATTCAAGACTCTGTAATGTATACCTGCAAGATCCGCAGCCCTGGCCATCAAGCCGCCGAGGGCGTCTACTTCTTTCGCGAGATGACTTTTTCCTATACCTCCAATTGCTGGGTTACAAGACATTTCACCAATCTTGTTTTTGTCATGAGTGATTAACAATGTATTAACACCATAGCGCGACGCGACGTCAGCCGCTTCTACACCAGCATGACCTCCCCCTATTACAATTACGTCAAAGTTATTCACAACTATATAAATTAAATTTTATTTTCTCTGGATATGTATTTTATATTAATTTGTTATTGTTAGTGACGAACCTCTCTGTGGACAACCATCTAAGACGCTTAGTTTTACTCAATTTAATGATCGTTAAAACCACAAGGAAAAGTAAAACAATTCTTGATGTTTGTTTTGTATGGGTTGTGAATAGAAATTTTCACACACAAATCACACACTAATTTAAACAGCTTTTGAACAACTATTTACCTATACAAAATTCCGAGAAAATTTCTCCAAGAAGGTCATCTGAACTCATGGGTCGCAAAATATCTCCTAGGTGATGGTGGGCTGATCTTAAATTTTCTGCAACCAATTCTAAAGCCTGGCCCTCGACAAGCGACACGACCGATTCTTTTAACAATTCTTTAGCTTTTTCCAATGATACTTCATGCCTTTTTCTAGAGAGAAATGCGGTTTCAGCCCCCTCATCAACACCCAAACGGGCCAAAAGCGCTCTTAACAAATCTTCCACCCCCTCACCAGTTGCACATGAGAGATAGAATATATCTTTTTCATTTTTAGGCACACTATCTATAAGGTCAGATTTATTCATAACAGTAATATAGTCACCCAAATCTATATCAAAATCTTTTACATCACTTATATCTTTTACCAACAAAGTGAAATTGGACTTTTGAACGACATTTAAAGACCTGTTAATTCCTTCTTTTTCTATATCAGAATCAGGGTTAGATCTAACACCAGCTGTGTCAATAAACTCAATCGTAACACCCGCTATATTAACTACCGTCTTAACTAGATCTCTAGTTGTTCCAGGAACATTAGAAGTTATTGCAACATCATCACGAGCCAAAACATTAAGGAGTGTCGACTTTCCGGCATTTGGAGCCCCTACTATTGCAACAGAATAACCCTCTCTAAGCCTTACGCCTTCTCTGACCCCCATCAACAACTTAGAAACTTCTTCCAAACAAATTTCTAAGTCTTTTTTTATTTTATTAAGAAGATCACTCTCTATGTCTTCTTCAGGAAAATCTATATTTGCTTCAATTACAACCCTTCCTCTAACAACCTCATCGACCAAGGTATTTATCTTATTAGAAAACTCGCCAGACAAGGAAGAGTTTGCCGCCAATACGGCACTTTTGCTTTGGGCATTTATAAGATCGGCAACTGACTCTGCTTGTGCTAGGTCTATTTTGTCATTAAGAAATGCAGTCTTTGTAAACTCACCTGGGTCCGCAACAACGGCTCCAAGAGAGACCGCCTCATCAACAACCAAAGAAACTATCATAGGATTGCCGTGGCAATGAAACTCAACAACATCCTCACCAGTATAAGAATGGGGCGATTGAAAAAAAACAACCATACCTGAGTCTATTACCTCACTGTCACTCGACATTATTGAGCATTTTTTAAATTTCCACGGCTCAGAAAGCTCTCCACACATTCTCTCTGCTATATTTTTAGATTTTTCACCGGACATTCTCACAACAGAAACACCACCCCTACCAGGGGCAGAAGCAGAAGCTATAATGGTTCTTTTGTTCAATCTAGGAAGAGGCCGCTTTTTTTGTATACCACCATTGCTGAAATATCTGAATTAACATATTGACCAACCAGTAAAGAACAAGCCCCGATGGGAACCAGGCAAAAATAACAGCAAACACCAATGGGAAGAATTTCATCATTTGTGCCTGCATAGGATCCGCGTTTGGAGGTGTGGGAGTTAGTTTTTGCGAAAGATACATACCCGCGCCGTTCAAGATAGGCAAAACAAAATAAGGGTCCATGGCAGACAGGTCATCTATCCACAAGAAAAAAGGAGAATGTCTAAGTTCCACCGTCTCTAGTAAAACCCAGTAAAAAGCTAAAAAGAATGGCATTTGTGCCAACATTGGCAAACAACCGCCAAGCGGGTTAACACCTTCTTTTTTATACATTTCCATCAACTCTTGGCTCATGGCTTGCCTATTATCACCATGTTTTTCCTGAAGTTGTTGCATTTTAGGTGCAAGTTCGCGCATTTTACCCATTGAAACATAGGCCTTAGCGGAGAGAGGCCAAGTTGCAATTTTTAATACCACAGTTAAAAAGATAATTGCCAGTCCCCAGTTATTAAAAATACTATGTCCTAAATCTAACAACCAATACATGGGCTTACCAAGCCACCACAAAAACCCATAATCAACGGTCAGATCAAGATTTTCTTCTATTTCTGATAATTGTTTGGGTAATTTAGGCCCGACATATAAGGTATTTTTTGTGCTTGCTGACTCGCCGTAAGAAACAAGAAAATCTTTGGAAGTATAACCTAGTGAGTAGCGACCCGAATTATTACCATATCTTCCTTGATACAAGTATTCATCATTTTGATCTGGTATCCATGCCGACAAAAAGTAGTGCTGTATTAATGCTACCCAACCCCCCACAGATTTGTTTTGATATGTCGCCTCTCTTATGTCATCAAAGTCGTATTTTTCATATGTATCTTTTGTTGAAGAAAATACAGGCCCGAGATAGGTATACATTAATCCGCCCTCAGCAACCACAGATCCATCTCTTTCTATAACCACATATGGTGTTATGGAAATTTGTTCATTGAGTGAAGACTCGACCATATCTTCGACTTCTATTTTGTAGCCTTCATTTGGCATTTCAATTTTTCTCTTAAAGGACAATCCATTGGTTGATCCTTCCAGTACGTAAGTGGTCATTTCTTCGGTGGCGCTTTCTTTAGAAATTTTAGAAAATTCGGGAGTCAAGTAACCCTGGGTTCTGGTATAAAAGCCACTGTTTGCAAAATAGATATTTTCTCTATTAGAGTCTGCATCATAAGTCGGACCAAACACCATAAACGGTTCAGTAGAATCTTTAGATTTTGAAATAGTGTTAAGTTGTGAAATCTCAAATCTTCCTGTTTTTGAATCAATATACAGAGACAAATTATCGTTCTTTATCTCGTAGTAATTTTTGTCTTCGACAGGGGTTTCTTCCGATGGTTCTGAGAGAGTAGAGAGAGGCTCTAAGGGTTGTGATAGTAAGCGATCACTATCACTAATAGTGTTTATTGAATTGTTTTCAGCGTAGGCTGTATTATTAATTTCTTCAGTTACCGGCCACTGCAAAAGAAGGTAATAAAGAGTAACGCCTATTGCTATTATTAATGAAGTTTTAATTACGTCCATGCTTGTCCCTCCCAGGAACATTGTCTATACCATAACCACCCCAAGGATTGCATTTTAGTATTCTCTTGATTGCCAAAGAACTTCCCTTCAGGGCCCCATGATTTGATAATGCTTCGACAGCATATTGTGAGCACGTTGGATGAAATCTGCAGTTCTGCCCCAACAACGGACTCATAAATTTCTGGTAAAATCGAATGAGCCTTATAAGTAATTTACTGATCATATTCCCTACTTGAATTTATCCCAAATATCATCTAAATCTTTTTGGAGATCCTTTTCTTTTCCTGTTAGATTTTTCTTAACATACACAACAAAATCCTTAGCGGGCAATTCTAAAACCTTTGAGAGAAAACTTCCTTTTATTTTTCTCTTGATATTATTTCTATTGACTGCAAGTTTGGTGTCTTTCTTTCTTATTGCTACACCTATTCGGGCCACCCCACATGAATTGGACTTCGATAGAACCAGGACATTGTCAGTCGAAAACTTTTTGTCTGGAGAAGAAAAGATTTGATTGAAACCCTCGCTGGAGGGTATAGAGCGTTTCACGGTCATTTTAGACCGTTAGAGATAGTCTCCCCTTTTTCCTTCTGTTGCTAAGAACCTTCTTTCCACCGAGCGTAGAGTTTCTCGAACGGAAACCGTGTGTTCTTGCTCTTTTTATCTTACTAGGCTGATATGTTCTTTTCATAATGCTTAAAAGGTAATTGGGTTGCGCATGATAGAGTTTTTGTTAAGTTAAGACAAGTAAAATAATTAAAACAATATATTAACAAGTTATCCACAATTAATATCTGTGTTTATTCTGTGGATAACTTCCTTTTTTTATATATAATCAATCCAATGACTGATTTACACTTTTGGGGAGAATGTAAGAAAACTCTAGAACGAGATTTACCTGTTGAGGAGTATTCTACATGGATTGCCCCCCTCACACTAGAACAAAATAATGGCTCTAACCCCCTTTCATACAGTGTTTTGGCACCAAATAAGTTTATTTCGGATTGGGTAGAAGACAACTACGGGATAACCATAAAAGAAAGGCTGTCTGCAATTACCAGTAATAGAGATCTGAATCTAAATTTTGAAATCTTTGTAGACTATCACGACAAGCAGTCATCCGATATATTGGAACAAAACCCTAAAGAAAACAAAGGTGACGTTGAACAGAGGCCATCTGGGATTCAAAAAAGTAATTTAATTGAAAATTTCACATTTGAATCTTTCGTTGAGGGAAAATCTAACCATATTGCTTTAGCAGCTTCCAGGCAAATTGGTGATGGCTTAAAAAATTCATACAACCCACTTTTCATATATGGTGGAGTTGGTTTGGGCAAGACCCACTTAATGCATGCAGTCGGAAATGAGATTCTAAGGAAGGACCCAACGAAGAAAATTGCTTATGTCCATTCAGAGAAGTTCGTGAGTGATATGGTAAAATCATTACAATTAGGCGCAATTAATGAATTTAAGCAATACTACAGATCATTAGATGCTCTATTGATCGACGATATTCAGTTCTTTGCAAAAAAAGAACAATCTCAGGAAGAGCTTTTCCATACTTTTAATTCTCTTCTAGAAAAAGGCAGTCAGATGATTTTGACATGTGATCGTTACCCCAAGGAGATAGATGGGCTTGAAGATAGGCTGAAGTCTAGGCTGGGCTGGGGCTTGCCTGTTGTAATTGAACCGCCAGAACTAGAGACTCGTGTTGCAATTTTATTGAGCAAGGCGGAATCTATGAATCACGAACTCAATGAAGAGTCAGCTTTTTTCATAGCCCAGAAAGTTAGGTCTAATGTAAGAGAATTAGAAGGGGCCTTAAAAAGAGTTATAGCCAACTCAAATTTCACAGGAAGACCTATTTCAGTTGACCTCATTAAAGACTCGTTAAAGGACTTGCTTGCCATTCAGGCTCGTCAAGTTAGCGTTGAGAATATACAGAAGACAACTGCAGAGTATTACAACATTAAAATGAGCGACATCCTTTCAAAAAGGAGAAGCAGATCTGTTGCCAGACCAAGACAAATGGCGATGTTTTTAGCAAAAGAACTTACAAACTACAGTCTTCCGGAAATAGGAGAATCTTTTGGGGGGAGAGATCATACGACGGTCATACATGCCTGCAAAAAGATTAATGAACTTAGATCATTTAATCTA
>Ga0208130_1000701_pt1 | contig 16972 bp, 13 predicted proteins | sample ETNtaG_31_FD_185771 | JGI IMG/M metagenome (GOLD analysis project Ga0208130, IMG submission 185771) | Marine microbial and viral communities from oxygen minimum zone, Eastern Pacific Ocean - ETNP201310SV78 (SPAdes) (version 2) | ecosystem: Environmental > Aquatic > Marine > Oceanic ...
CTAAATCTTGTATAACTTAGATTTTCATCAAAATGAAATTTTGACAATGATATATAATAATTTGTGGAAAAGGTCTTAGAATGGTAGGTAGTCAAATTAAAATTTAAATTGCCAATAATGTTCTTTGTTTCAAATGAATAAAAAGGTGAAACTAAATAAGTAAATCTTTTTTTTATAGGTGATTTATTCGTTAGTGTAATACCAGGTGAAAATCCATCATAGAGATTATATAGAAATTGTGGTCTATAAAATATTTGGTTGTTTTCATGACTATCTATGTCTGAGAAAAACCTGATAATTGTTTTTTTGTTATTCTTTTTAAAATTTAGATAAGTGTTGTTTTTATAATTTTCATCTAAAAATAATTTATCGGGATCAATATTTATTTTACTTATGTTTAAATAATCTAATTTATTTTCATAATTATTTGTATTAAACCATTCTTTTTTTGATGTACCATCTAAATATTCTATTTCAATTGGAAGAGGGAAATTCAAGTCATTACCCATTGTATTTTTAATAGCAAAATTTTCCTTCTTTTTAAATACTTTTAAATCAATTAATCCATCATAGTTTAGATAATCACTAAAAAACCATTTTAAGTTTTTAGATGAAATGGATTCAAATATATTTTGAATTTGAATTGTTTGGGCAATAGGCTTTTCTGAATTAATGATTTGTAAAATTGATTCTTTAAAGTGGTTTTCACCTATATAACTATTAAGAATTTTTAGAGAATAAAACGATTTTGCAGGGGAGGATAATCTATAATTAATCCTAGTAAGTTCATTTGAAGGTAATAGGAGTTTTTGGTTTAAATTTCTTGCAGAAACAAAATTATATCCTAATCTAAATTGATTGGTGAATTCAGTCTTTGACAGATTGTGTTTTTTTATAAAAAATAAATTTGAAAACTTTCCTATTAATAGCAAATCAGGATGATATTCCTCTATAAACTTATTTAAATAGTATAGTTCTAGACCAGAGGTAAACCAAAATAAATTTCTTCTATCAACACTCAATGAATTAGAAAATATATAATGTAGCAGGTTTTTAAGAAGATTTATTTCGTTTAAAATATTTTCGTCAAAAGGATCAAATAAATCAGGGATTTCTGAATAGGGGTAGAGTGAATTTTTTTTAAAATCATTTTTATCAAGAACTATATTTTTATTTTCATTTTTTGGAAAATAATCTAATAAGAACTTATCAATATTTTGAAGATTATTAGACTTTAATGATAGAACTCTTTTAGAGTTTGATGAAACATTAATTTTATTAATTTTCACATTTTTAAAGTCTTTATTTTTATTAAGTATTAAAGAAATATCCGAAACGGAGGATCCCAAATAATAATCTATATTTCTATTGTTTTCAGTTTTAGAAGAATCTTTTATTAGATTAGTATTAATGGAATAAATGGGGTTATATTTTATTTTAAGGTTGATAATAGATTTTTGAAAAAACTGATCATCCAGAGAAAGATTTGATATCAGAATAGGTTCATGATTAAATTTTGGCACAAATCGAAAAAAACAATTTTTAACATTAATAACATCATTTGTATAACCATAGTTTTCAATAAATTTTGGTAGGTATAATGTATATTCGAATAAAATTTTAATCTTTTGATTAATATCCAATTCCTTATCTAATCTAATTTCAATTAAGTCTTCATTATTTACAACTCTTTCCCATTCTACTGGATTATTATCAATTGTAATTTGTGATATTAATGTTTTTCCTCTTTGGTTAGAAGATGATTTCAATATTGATGAATCATATTCACTATATAGTTTTTTTGATAAAGGAGTGCTCATGGATGAATATGAGTGATTCCAATCATAAATAAAAATTTTCGATATTTTTTTTGAAGTCTGATTTGTATATGTTGAATTCTGTTTAACGGAAATTGACATGTCTTTCTCTGAAAAATCACTATCAATTAAATGAGAGTTCTGAGAATTACCTTTTTGAAATGAAAAAAGAAGGATTGTTAAAAATATTGAATTAAGAAGATATTTCAATTTTTAGAAATTAGGAGCAAATTTCTTTTTATCATAAAACTTTTTTAGAATATCAATAATTTCTTCTTTAGAGTCTACAAGTTCAAAAAGGAACATTTCATTTGTTGAAACATTATTAAACTTTTGACATACAGTATTCTTTATCCAATCAATACAGCCTGACCAAAAATCACTACCGTAAAGTATTACCGGGAATCTTTCTATTTTATTTGTTTGAATTAGAGTTATTGCTTCAAAAAGCTCATCAAGAGTACCGAATCCGCCTGGCATTACAACAAATGCTTGAGCATACCTCACAAACATTACCTTTCTAACAAAAAAGTAATCAAAATCGATAACTTTATCTGAATCAATAAATTCATTGTGAGTTTGCTCATATGGCAGGTCAATATTCAATCCAACTGAAACTCCACCTGCTTTTTGAGCTCCTTTATTAGCAGCTTCCATTATTCCAGGACCACCACCTGTAATTACACCCAATCCAAGCTTTACTATGTCTTCAGAAATTTCAATGGTTTTTTTATAATATTTATCATCTGGTTTAGTCCTGGCAGAACCAAAAATAGATACACATGGGCCTAGTTGAGATAATTTTTCATATCCTTCAACAAGCTCACCCATTATCTTAAACACAGACCATGAATCGTGAGATTTTTCAATCCAATCTTCAGAAACCATATTATAAATTTAACTCCTTTTTTATAAATTGGCCAGTTATTGATTTTTTATCAGAAAAGATTTCATTTAATTTTCCTTGAAAAGTAATTTTTCCACCATTTTTTCCACCATTTGGACCCAATTCAATTATATAATCTGAAACCTTTAAAACATCAATGTTGTGTTCTATAATGATTATAGAATTCCCTTTTTCTGATAATTCAAAAATAATATCAAGAAACACTTTAATATCTTCAAAATGCAAACCAGTTGTAGGTTCATCAAAAATATACATGGTTTTTCCAGTATCTTTTTTTGAAAGCTCTGTAGCTAATTTAATTCTTTGTGACTCACCACCAGACAATGTTGTGGATTGTTGTCCAAGTGTTATATAACCTAATCCAACCTTATTGAGATAATTTAGTTTTCTAATAATTTTAGGGTAATTAGTAAATAAATCTGCAGCATCTTTTATCGTCATGTCCAAAATGTCTGAAATTGATTTATTTTTAAATTTTACTGACAAGGTTTCCTTATTAAACCTTTTGCCGTTACATTCATCACATTCTACAAAAACGTCTGGTAAAAAATTCATTTCAATTTTTTTCATACCAGCACCTGTACATTCCTCACATCTTCCGCCTTTCACATTAAAACTAAACCTTCCTGGTTTATACCCTCTGATGGAAGATTCAGGTAGCTTTGAAAAAAGATCTCTTATTTCATTATATAAGCCTGTATATGTAGCAGGATTACTTCTTGGAGTTCTACCAATAGGGGATTGATTAATTTGAATTACTTTATCAATATTTTCTAACCCTTCAATTTTCTTGTATGGTAATGGTTCTTTTGATCCATTAAAAAAATGATTGTTTAAAATTGGATATAAAGTTTGATTGATAAGAGATGATTTACCACTTCCTGAAACACCACAAATACCAACAATTTTACCCAAAGGCAACTTCAGAGTGATATTCTTTAAATTATTCCCATTACAACCAGAAAGAATTAAAAATTTATCATTCTTATTTTCAATATTCTTTTTTAAAATTATTTTGTCACTGTTTAAATATTCTGCTGTAATTGAATTAGAATTAATAATATCAGAATATGATCCTTTAAAAACTATTTTTCCACCATTTTTACCTGCTCCTGGTCCAATATCAATTATATAGTCTGATTGAAGCATAATTTCTTTATCATGCTCTACAACAATAACACTATTATCGAGATCCCTTAATTTTTTTAAAGATTTGATAAGTTTAGTGTTGTCAATTTGATGCAGTCCAATTGATGGTTCATCTAAAATATATAGAACATCTTGCAACTGTGAGCCTATTTGTGTTGCAAGTCTAATTCTTTGTGATTCACCACCTGAAAGAGATCTAGTTTGACGATTTAAATTTAAATAGTCTAGACCGACATCAATTATAAACTCAATTCTCTTTGAAATTTCTTTTATAATTTCTGAAGCAATTTTATTTTTTTTTGCATCAAATTTACCTGGTAAAGAATTCACCCATACTTGCAAATCATTGATGTCCATATTATTTATCTCAGAAATATTTTTATTATCAATCTTGAAAAACTGAGATTCTTTTTTCAATCTAGATCCATGGCATACTTCACAAATATTATTTTTCATGAATTTTTTTGCCCAAGTTTTAATTTTTCTACTATCAACTTGAAAAAATTGATTTTCGATGAAATTCACTACCCCTTCAAAATCAATCAAATATTCTCTTGTTAATCCAAGAGATTTTGAAACAACCTTAAAACTTTCTTTTCCACCATATAAAATAATTTCTAATGCTTTTTTGGGAATTTTAGAAATTGGATCTTTTATGTCAAAATTATACTTGTTAGAAATGTTATTTAATTGTTTAAAAACCCAATTATCTTTATAAACACCTAATGCAGTTATTCCTCCATTGTATATTGATTTTGATTTATCAGGAATTAATAGATCCAAATCAATATTATAAACATTTCCCAATCCATTACAATTCTTACACATCCCTGATGGTGAATTAAATGAAAATGTATTGGGTTCTGGTCTCTCATATGAGATTCCTGTATCTGGACAAATCAGATTCTTGCTAAAATATGATAAACTATCATCACATATGATAAGCATAGAGTTATCACCATTATACAAAGCTGTATTAATACTTTCTTTCAATCGAAGAATAGAATTATCGTCGTTTTCAATATTCAATTTATCAACTAAAATCTCAACATTGTGTATTTTATATCTGTCCAGCTCCATTCCTTCATAAATTTCAATTAATTCATCATCCACTCTTACTTTATTAAAACCTTGTTTTTTTATAGTTACAAAAAGATCTTTATAGCTACCCTTTCTAGATTTTACAACAGGGGAAAATATAAGAACCTTTTTACCAATAAACTTGTTGCTAACCAAATCAAATATTTCATCATCAGAATAAGTTATCATCTTTTTATTTGTTGTATAACTATATGCGTCAGATACTCTTGCGAATAAGAGTCTTAAGAAATCATATATTTCAGTGGTTGTTCCAACAGTAGATCTTGGGTTTTTAGATGTTGTTTTTTGCTCAATTGCAACAACAGGGGATAAACCATCAATTTTTTCTACATCGGGTCTTTTTAAATCACCAATGAATTGTCGAGCATATACAGAGAATGTTTCAATGTATCTTCTTTGGGCTTCAGAATATATTGTGTCAAAAGCTAATGATGATTTTCCACTTCCAGACACTCCTGTAATTACTACAAGCTTGTTGCGTGGAATATCTAAATCAATATTTTTTAAATTATGAACCTTACAGCCTTTGATAGAAATTATCTCACTCATCAAAAAAATAATCTTTCAATATATGAATAAATCGGCTTATTTACTCTCCAATTGAGTAATCATCGCCTCTTGGATCTGCAGATGCAAAAATTTTGCCATTTTCATCAATGTGAATGGCATCAACTCTTCCAATTGAGGATGGACTTCTATTAAAAATATATCCACTATTTATCAATGAGTCTTTTGTAATTTTATCTATTGAATTTTTTTCAAAATATATTTTATCTGGAAGCCATAAATGGTGAAATCTAGGGCGATAAACCGCCTCTTTTATGCTGTCATTAAATAAATAAACATTAAGTATAGTTTGTAATACAGAGGTTATAATAGTAGGACCACCAGGACTTCCCAAAATCATTGACAACTCATTATTTTTTTCAATAATTGTTGGTGTCATGGAGCTTAACATTCTTTTTTCAGGTTGAATTGAGTTTATATCACCACCTATTAATCCATAAATATTTGGAGAACCTGGCTTGATTGAAAAATCATCCATTTCATTATTCATAAAAAAACCAAGATTTGGAACTATAATTTTAGATCCAAAATTTGAATTTAGTGTCGTTGTAACTGAGACTGCGTTTCCAAATTTATCTACAATAGAGTAGTGCGTAGTTTCGTTTGATTCTTTAATAGAAATGTTTCCAGGTTCAATATCTTTTGAAGGTTTTGGCTTTTTTAAGTTTATTGATTTAACCCTTGAACTTAAATAGCTTTTACTGGTTATGGAATCTAAAAATTTAATATCATAAAAGTCTGGGTCTCCAAGAAATTTGCTTCGATCTGCAAAAGAAAGCTTCTCTAATTCAACTAATGTTTTAATATAATTTATATCTCTTTCTTTAAAATTGTGTAAAGACAAAATTTCTAATGATTTAAGAATTTGAGCTAATACAATTCCACCTGAAGATGGAAGTCCCATAGTAATGATTTTAAGATCAGTAAAGTTGAAAACATATGGATCTCTCCATATTGGTTTATATAATAAAAAATCATCTTTTGTTAAAATTCCACCTTTGGATGAAAGAAAATTAATTATCTCATCAGATATCTTTCCTGAATAGAAACCTTCACTACCATTTTCTAAGATAAATTGAAGAGTTGAATGTAGAGAAGGGTTACTAAAAATCATTCCCTCTTTAAAATCTTTATTAAAAATTTCAATATCATTGCTGTTTGATAATATTATCTTCTTATTTTGATTGAATGTTTTAGCTTGTTTATTTGTTAAAGGAAATCCATTCATGGCTAGATTTAAAGCAGGTTTGAATAATGAATCTAATGGTAGAGATCCAAATCGATCATATACCTCAAATAAACCTGCTACAGTTCCTGGAACACCAACCGATAAAGCACCTTCTCTGCTTAAACCTTTGATAACATTTCCACTCTCATCCAAATACATGTCCTTTGTAGCAGCTAATGGCGCTTTTTCTCTAAAGTCTAAGCTTCCATAATCACCATCACTTAATCTATAAACCATAAAACCACCTCCACCAAGATTACCTGCATTTGGATATACAACTGCAAGAGCTAAATCGGTTGCAATCATTGCATCAAAAGCATTTCCACCCATTTTCAAGATTTCGTATCCTGCTTTTGAAGCTTCAATCTTTGCTGAAACTACTGCAAATTTTTTATGATATTCATTTTTAGAATTCTCACATGAGATAAATGAGAAAAACAAAAAAGCAATAAGTAGATATTTAAAATTATATCCCATATGACTTATAAATATATAATAATCGAATTGTATATTTGAATAATATGACTTTAATAAGCTCCATTTCTGGAATTAGAGGAACTGTAAATGGTCCAAACACAAAAAATTTAACTCCAATTGATGTTGTTCAATATACAAGTGCATATGGAACTTGGATAAACAAAAAAAATCAAAATAAGGGTAAAACTATAGTACTGGGCAGAGACGGTAGAATATCTGGTTCAGTGCTACTAGAATTAGTTAAATCTACTTTAATATCAATGGGAATTAATATAATTGATATTGGACTATCTACTACACCAACAACACAAATTATAGTTCAAAAGAAAAAGGCTGAAGGAGGAATTATTTTAACTGCAAGTCATAATCCAAAAAACTGGAATGCCCTAAAATTATTTAATTCTAAAGGAGAATTTCTGATTGGAGAAGAAGCTGAAGAAATATTTAGAATAGTTGAAGAAGGAAAATATGAGTTTATGAAAGAAGATGATTATGGAAAAATCCATGAAAGTTTTAACTCCTTTCAAATTCACATTGATGAAGTAAAAAATCTTAAACTTGTGAACTGTGAAAAAATAATAAACAAAAAATTTAAAGTTGTAGTAGATGGAATTAACTCTAGTGGTGGTGTAATTGTACCTGAACTTCTAAAACAATTAGGATGTTCAGTAATTGAAATTAATTGCGAGCCCGATGGAAATTTTGCGCATAATCCTGAGCCACTTGACAAAAATTTAAGCCAATTAAAAAACACAGTCAAGGAGGAAAAAGCAGATTTAGGAATTGCTCTTGACCCTGATGTTGATAGATTGGTTTTTGTTTGCGAAAATGGACTTTTGTTTGGTGAAGAAAACACAATAGTTGCATGTAGTGATTATGTGCTATCCAAAACAAAAGGTAGCACTGTATCTAATATGTCATCATCAATGTCTTTGGAGCTGATTTCAAAAAAACACGGATGTGATTATCATAGTTCTAAGGTTGGTGAAATAAATGTTGTTGAAAAAATGAAAGAGGTAAATGCAATAATTGGAGGGGAGGGTAACGGAGGTGTTATTTATCCTGAAAGTCACTATGGGAGAGATGCATTAGTTGGAATTGTACTTTTCTTATCACATTTATCTGAACTAAATATTAAAACCTCTGAACTTCTTGATATATATCCAAAGTTTTACATGATAAAAGATAAAATCAATTTAAATGAAAATTTTGATTTTGATCAATTAAAGAATAAGATGAAAGAATTTTACAAAGAGCAAGATATAGACCTTAGGGATGGAGTTAAGATAAAATTTGATGAGTCATGGCTACACATTAGGAAATCAAATACAGAACCAATAATTAGAATTTACACTGAAGCTAAATCTCAATTAAAATGCAACGAAATAATTGAGGATTTTAAGAATTTAATTAGCTAATTTTTTCTATGTTTAAATCTGTTGTGTGTCCAAAAATAATAGTTTGGATCTTCATGGATTTGATTCTCAACTAATCTTAGATATTTTTCTGTTATTTCAAAATCCTCTACTGAATTTGGTTTTTCAGTAATAAGTTCCAATTTCATTTCATACCTTCCTCTATTAATTTTAGACATTTTTGCAAAAACAACAGGCACATCAAGTTCTTTTGCCATTCTTTCTGCACCTGTAAAAACAGGAACCTCAACACCTAAAAACTTAGACCAATAGTTAATTTTTCTTATCTGGGGTGATTGATCGGCCATAAAACCATATAAAAACTTAACATTTGATTTTTCAAGTCCTCTGATATTATCTAATGCATTATATCTAGAAATCAGCTTAATACCATGTCTTTCTCTAGATTTGATTGTTAAATCATTAAGTTCTTTATCTTTCAAAGGTGTAAAAATTGCCGCTACCTGATGTTTAAAATGAATATCTAGGGTAGTGCACCATTCATAACCACCATAATGGGATACCAAAAGTATCACACTCTTACCATCATTTAAATATTTATCAGCAACTTCAGGGTTTAAAACCTTAAATCTATCTTTTATTTGGTTTTTATTTAAGTAATCTAACTTTATCATCTCTAAGTAGATATCACAAAAATGGGTATAGAACTTTTTTTTCAAAACTTTTTTCTGTTTTGGAGTAAGATTTAGGTTTGAAGAACTTAAATTTTTTTCAACAACGTCAACCCTGTATCGAATCAAATAATAAAGAATAAAACTTAAGAAATTAGAGAATATATACAAGATGGGAAATGGAAGATTTCCAATTATAAAAAACAAAAACTTTACGAAAAATATTTTGATTTGTTTCAAATCGAAGAAGATTTACTACTCATTATATTTCAGCTCAGCATTCAAAACAAATTCTAAATCTTCACCTTTTATATTTCTAGCAATTATTTTTCTCTCAGGGTCAACTAAAAAAGATGAGGGAATACCTTCTTTACTTAAGTCATATAATTTTGCAATAGGATCATTAAAATATTTGAGATTTGAAACATGAATCCAGTTTTGAATACCATCAGTCTCGATTGCTTTCTTCCAACTTGCCATATTCATGTCTAAAGAAACTCCCAAAATAGTAAAATCATCATCTGAGTACTTATTTTGAAGTTCAGCTAATCCAGGGTTTTCAACCCTACAAGGAGCACACCAGGATGCCCAGAAGTCTATTAAAATATATTTAGACTTAATACCATAAAGAGAAATTACCTCACCATCTAAACCAGGTCCTGAGAATTTTGGAGCAAATGATCCAATTCTAGGAGCTTCAGTATTCGATAGTCTAAAGTTTTCAATAATTTTTTCTACTGCCGTAAATGGTGAAGTCAATTTTAAAGATTCGTCAAAAGTTTTCATTATGGAATCAGCCTTGTCATAATCAATTGATCTTTCAAAAACCATACGTTGCAAAATCAAAGCAGAGATATATGAATCATTCTTATCTGTCATAAACTCAAACTCATAATCAGTGAGTTTTTTTCTCATATTGACAAACTGTTCTTCCAAGTCATCAACTAGAAGTGAGTCATTCAAGGCTATATTGTAATTTATTTCATTTTGGATGTTATTGAGCTCATTAATTAATGGTGATGACTCATCAATATATTTTTTAAAATCATCATTGGATTTTGTACCAGTAATTTTTGTGCTTCTTAATGAATCTTTAAACACTGTTAGATTAATGTCGCCAGGTTCCAAAACAACGGGAATATTCCCCTTAATATTCTTAAAAAATAAATAATACATTTCAGGAACAACAATGGAGTCTGAAAAAGTAAATTTTCCCTCTACAACATTTGATGAATCCTTTAGAACTGGAATGTTTTCTTTATACTGAACTAAATATACCATTTCATCGCTGTCTATGTCAGATGATGCGGTAAGATTAAACTCATTTTTATTTGAACATGAGGATAAAATTATTAGTGATAAAATCAGTAGTTTTTTCATTCGCATGCAAATTTAGAAATATTGATCAAAAGTAATAACTTTAATTGATAAACTAATGAAAGATAAAGCCAAACTAACTCACGATTTAAAAAATATAGTTGGCAATAAGTACGTACTCACAAGTAAGTTAAATAAAGAACCCTTCTCAAAAGGGTGGAGGTATGGTAATGGAGAGGCTTTAGCTGTTATCAAACCTGGAACATTAGTTGAAATGTGGCATGTGATAGAAGTGTGTGTTAATGAAAATCTTATAATGATAATGCAGGCAGCTAATACCGGATTAACTGGAGGTTCAACTCCTTTTGGAAATGATTACGATCGTCCAATTATAATAATTAACACAATGCGTATCAACAACATTAATGTAATTAATGATGGAAATCAAATCATTGGATTAGCAGGAAGCACTTTGTATGATTTAGAAAAAAAACTCCTACCATATGGAAGAGAGCCACATTCTGTAATAGGGTCTACATCTATTGGTGCATCAATAGTTGGTGGAGTTTGCAATAATTCGGGTGGATCCCTAGTTAAAAGAGGACCTGCATATACAGAACTTGCTATTTACGCCAAAGTAAATAAAAATGGAAAGCTTGAGTTAGTTAATGAGTTGGATATTAATCTAGGTAAAAATCCAGTCGAAATTTTAAAAAATCTTGATAATAATAATTATAATGAATCTGATATTATTAACTCTGATAAATTAGCTTCTGATGATAAATATTCTACAATTGTAAGAGAAATAAATTCTAATATACCTGCAAGATTTAATGCAGATAAGAGATTATTATACGGTGCTTCTGGAAGCGCTGGAAAAATTGCAGTATTTGCTGTTAGATTAGACACTTATCCGATGCCTAAAAAAAATCAAGTTTTTTATGTAGGATCAAATGATGTTGATGTTTTTTGGAAATTGAGAAGAGAAATTCTTTCAAAATTTAAAAACCTCCCAACATCTGGTGACTATCTACACAGAGATTGTTATGATGCTGCAAAAAAGTATAGCAAAGACACATTTATTGTAATTGAAAAACTAGGAACCAACTTTCTTCCAACTCTATTTGAATTAAAAAGAAAAGTTGATCATCTCTCTAAAAAAACTTCATTATTACCTAATAATTTATCAGATAAACTGATGCAGTTCATGAGTAAATTTTGGCCTAATCACTTACCAAAAAGAATTGAAAAATATAGAGAACTATTTGAGCATCATTGGATAATCGAAATGTCAGACGAAGGTATTGAGGAAGCTCAAAGTTTTTTTAAAAAATTTTTTAAAGAAAATGAGGGTGATTTTTTTGAGTGCAGTGAAAAGGAAGGCAAAAAAGCCATATTACACAGATTTACAGCTGCAAGCGCTTTTGGAAGATATTCAGCATTAAACGAAGATGATATTGGTGGAACTATGTCAATGGATATTGCATTTCCAAGAAATGAAAAGAATTGGTTTGAAAAACTACCAAAAGAAATTGATGATATGTTTGAAATGAAACTTTACTATGGGCATTTGTTCTGTCATGTTCTTCACCAAAATTATATTATCAAAAAAGGAGTTGATCCTATTAAACTTAAAGAAAAATTATTCAAAACTTATGATAATAGAGGAGCAGAGTATCCTTCAGAACATAATGTAGGCCATGAGTATGATGCAAAAAAGACACTTATTGACTTTTATAAAAATCTTGACCCAACCAACTCTTTTAACCCTGGAATAGGTCGTACGAGTAAACTTAGGAACTGGGAATAGATTTAATTTAAATTTTAAACTTATTTTTGCAAGGTCATGATGAGCAACACTTTCGGAAATTTATTTACACTAACAACATTTGGCGAATCGCATGGAGAATGTATTGGTGGTATAATTGATGGATGTCCTGCAGGAAAAAAAATAGACATAAAATCCGTTCAAACTGATCTTGACAGAAGAAAACCAGGTCAATCTAAAATAGTCACACAAAGAAAGGAAGATGATCAATTAGAAATATTATCTGGAATATTTGAAGGAAAAACCACTGGTACCCCAATTGGATTTATTATTAAAAATAAAGACCATAAGTCAAAAGACTATAACCATATAAAAGAATCTTTTAGACCTTCACATGCTGATTATGTTTATGAAAAAAAATATGGAAACAGAGACTACAGGGGAGGGGGTAGGAGTTCTGCAAGAGAAACCGCATGTAGAGTAGTTGCTGGTTCAATTGCTAAACAAATATTGGATAATGTTAAAATCAATGCATATGTATCTTCAGTTGGAAATATTTCAGTAAACAAACCTCACTCAGAACTTGACTTTGATAATACAGAAAAAAATAATGTTAGATGTCCAGATTTAGATGTTGCTAAAGAAATGGAAGAATTAATATTAAAAGTCCGAAAAGATGGTGATACTGTTGGAGGTGTTGTGACTTGTGTAATAAAAAACACGCCTGTTGGTCTTGGAGAACCGGTTTTCAAAAAATTACATTCAGAGTTAGGTGCTGCGATGTTATCAATAAATGCAGTTAAAGGTTTTGAATATGGAAGTGGGTTTAATGGGGTAAAAATGAGAGGAAGTGATCATAATGACATTATAAATTCAGATGGCTCTACAAAAACTAATAACTCAGGAGGAATTCAAGGTGGAATAAGTAATGGTATGGATATTTATTTCAATGTTGCATTTAAGCCAGTTGCAACTATTATGAAAGATCAAGAAAGTATTGATTCCAAGGGTAAAAAAACTACTGTTAAAGGTAAGGGAAGACATGACCCGTGTGTAGTTCCAAGAGCAGTGCCAATTGTTGAAGCTATGGCTGCTTTAGTTATATTAGATTACACATTGATTAATAATTCAAGAAAATAATGAAAAATATATCATTGCATTGGAAGATTTTAATTGGAATGGCTCTTGGTGTTCTATTTGGTTTTATTATGAGTACGGTGAATGGTGGAGGAGTCTTTATTTCAAATTGGATTAAACCATTTGGTACAATTTTTATTAATTCTTTAAAATTAATAGCAATCCCATTGATCCTTGCCTCCTTGATTAAAGGAGTCTCTGATTTAAAAGATATATCAAAGTTATCTTCAATGGGTACGATAACAATTACAACATATCTTACGACTACTGTAATCGCCGTTTCTGTTGGTTTATTACTAGTTAATATTGTAAAGCCTGGTGATTCCATCACTGAAAAAACTCGAACTGAACTGATTGGACAGTATGATTCGGACGCTGAGAAAAAAAGAAATGCTGCTGCCGAAAGTAAAGAAGCTGGACCATTACAACCTCTAGTTGACTTGGTCCCATCTAATTTTGTTGCTGCTGCATCAGATAATAAAAACATGTTGCAAGTAATATTCTTTTCAATATTATTTGGAATTTCTATGATTTTAATTCCACCTAACAAAGCGAAACCAATTAAAGATTTTTTTGACTCCTTTAATGAAGTGGTTTTGAAAATAATTGATATAATAATGATGTTTGCACCATACGGTGTATTTGGATTATTAGCAGCTTTAATTGTTGAGGCACCTAATGCAGACTTATTGAAAAGTCTTCTTATGTACTCTGTAACACTTTTATTAGGGCTTGTTTTAATGATTATTATATATCTCCTCATTGTAAAATTATTAACTGGAAGAAACCCAATCTCATTTTTAAAAGCAATCCTTCCAGCACAACTAGTGGCATTTTCTACCAGTTCTAGTGCTGCAACTCTCCCTGTCACCATGGATAGGGTACAAAACCATTTAAACGTTGAAAAGGAAGTCTCTAGCTTTGTTCTTCCAATTGGAGCAACGATAAATATGGATGGAACTGCTGTATATCAGGCGGTAGCAGCTGTTTTTATTGCTCAAACATTTGGTCTTGATTTAAGCTTTACAGCCCAATTAGGTATTATTTCTACCGCTACATTAGCATCTATTGGAGCTGCAGCTGTGCCTAGTGCAGGTATTATAGTTCTTGTAATTGTTTTAGCACAGGCAGGAATACCAGAGGCAGGGTTAGCTTTAATATTTGCAGTAGATCGACCGCTGGATATGTGTAGAACAGTTGTAAACATTACAGGTGATGCTACAGTCTCAACAATCGTATCTAAATTTCAAAAAAATCAAAGTTGAGTATAAGGATTTCTGAATCTTGGAAAAAAGTTTTAGAAAAAGAGTTTCAGTCTGATTATTTCAATGATATTATTTCAAAAACTAAAGAGGAGTATTCAAAATTTATTTGCTATCCACCGGGGAGTAAAATATTTCGAGCATTTGATGAATGTCCATTTGATAAACTTAAAGTAATTATAATAGGACAGGACCCTTATCATGGAGAAAAACAGGCTAATGGTCTTTGTTTTTCAGTTAGTCAAGAGATTGAAAACCCACCATCTCTAAATAACATATTTAAAGAGCTAAAAGAAAACTACCCAGCTGGTGAAAGAACAAATAGTGATTTATCAGATTGGTCAAGACAAGGAGTACTTCTTTTAAATTCTATACTTTCTGTCAGAAGAAAATTTCCGGGTTCACATAGACATGTCGGTTGGGAAACATTCACTGATAATGTAATTAAAATTATTTCTAAAGAAAAAAGCAATCTTGTATTCATGCTGTGGGGAAATTATGCGAAAAACAAAGAAAAATTTATTCATGACAATAACCATTTAATACTGAAAAGTGGACACCCGTCACCATTGAGTGCAAATAAAGGTTATTGGTTTGGAAACAAACATTTTTTAAAATGCAATGAATTCTTTAATGAGAAAAATATTGAAAAAATAAAATGGTTATAATTTTGTAAATTTATATTATGATATTATCTACTTGTGAATACATCCCAAATAAAAAAATAAGCGAAAACCTAGGTATAGCTAGAGGGTCAACTGTTAGAGCCAGAAATGCTCTTAGAGATTTGATGGCTGGATTAAAAAGTGTTGTAGGGGGTGAGATTGAAGAATACACTAAACTACAAGCTTATGCTAGAGAACAAGCTGTTGAAAGAATGATTGAAGATGCTAAAATACTAGGTGCTGATGCTGTTATTAATGTAAGAATGACAACATCTGTTGTTATGCAAGGTGCTTGTGAAATTTTAGCTTACGGTACTGCAGTAAAAATTTCTGACTAATATGTGGGGTGCAATTGTAATAATTCCAATACTTATTGCTGTTTGTGCAGTAATTTATGTGCTATTTAACAGGTTAGACAAATACGACAAAGAAAAATTCAATAAAAGAAGCAACTAAACATGAAAAGATTTTTTACGTTCAATGGAACAATTAGTGGATCAACATTTATACTACGAAGTTTATTTACCATAGTCTTATCGATACCATTTATAGTAATTGTATTTGCAATGCTAGGTACAATTGTCTTTAGCTATATGGACATCGATCTTGCTGCTGCAGAGGGAATGAGCATGGCAGAGTCAAATGCAATAGGAGAAGATGCTGGTCTTAAAATTGCAGAGGAGATGATGGAAATTGGACCAATGGCCTGGTTTTCTCAAAATATCTCAGCATTCTGGATTATTGCTACTATTCTTTCTTTAGTTCCTGTCATGTGGTTTGCGTTAGCAACATATTACAAAAGAGTTTCTGCACTTTTTTATTCAAATAGAGTAAAAGCATTTATTGCGTTTTTTATTGCTGAACTTACTTTAGATATTGTTGGACTCTCCTCTGGAAATGACACAGTCTACTGGATTTGTGCATTTATTGGATTAGGAATATTTGGATACCTTTTATTCACTGATTCACCAATTGGAGAGCATGATGGCTAGAAGACTAATTCTACTATTACTATTTATTCCACTTGTTTTTTCTTGTAGTGATAGTGAAGAAATACTTGGAACACCTGTTTTAGTAATTACAAATGAAAATGCTAAACCTTTAGCTATTACATCAGTAAAACTTGTAGGATATGAATTTAATAACTTAAATATATCTGAAGGAAAATCCAAAACTTTTATATTAGATAGTGGTATTACTGGGGGTGATTCACATTCCAGTGTTGACTTGACTATACTTTGTAATATCGGACCACAAACTTTTACTAAAAGTACTGGAGGGTTTTTTAATAATGGTGAGACAACAACTATTACAATTTCTGACCCAGACCCTTTAGATACTACCCCTATGAATTGCGTACCTTTAGTTATTCAAGTTACTTATGATTAACCACCAATTCTTTTTACTGAATGTCCTTGTGACTCTAGGATTGATATGATTTTATCTCTCTTATCTCCCTGAAAATAGATCTCATTGTTTTTAATACTTCCTCCTATACCTAACTTATTTTTTATTGGTTTAGCAAGGTTT
>Ga0208130_1000702_pt1 | contig 16967 bp, 8 predicted proteins | sample ETNtaG_31_FD_185771 | JGI IMG/M metagenome (GOLD analysis project Ga0208130, IMG submission 185771) | Marine microbial and viral communities from oxygen minimum zone, Eastern Pacific Ocean - ETNP201310SV78 (SPAdes) (version 2) | ecosystem: Environmental > Aquatic > Marine > Oceanic ...
GGTGTCTTTGGTTTTGGCAAGTATCCAATCCAGCCAGTGCATATTCGCGATGTAGCAAGGGTATCGATTGAACTTGGATCAAGTGACGAAAACATCACCAGAGATATTGCCGGGCCAGAGAGATTTACTTACAGGGAATTTGTATCCTTGATAGGAAAGAGTATGGGAGTGAAGAGATTGATTATTCCAATCCCTCCAATTATCGGTTGGTTAGCAGGGCAAATAATGGGGATATTCCTTCGAGACCGAGTCATTACCAGAGCAGAGATTCGTGGATTGATGAACGGCTTGGTGGCATCTGAGGAAGAGCCATTAGGAGAAATTACATTCAGTCAGTGGATTGCAAAAAATGGCTCAGATTTGGGCCGAGAATACCAGAACGATTTGCAAGAAAGAAGGTATACCAAATAATCACAATAAATACGCAGTGGAAATCATCCCACAATGGTAATATAAGAATCAAAAATGACCTCAAAATATGCCCAAATACATGTTTTCAGGGAGCTATACTAGTGAAGGCGTGGCAGGACTACTGGAAGAAGGTGGAACAGCCCGAAGAGATGAGGCCGCGAGGATTGCAGAAATGCTCGGTGGAACTCTAGAAGCGTACTACTGGTGCTATGGAGATACAGACTTCATGTGCATCATGGATGTGCCAGATAGTGCAAAAATCGCTAAGCTAGCACTTCATATCGGAGCTTCTGGTACTTTCAGTGGAAAGCTAACCCCTTTGATCTCAGTGGAAGAGATGGACGATATCTGCAATGCAGACATCGGAGATTTCAGACTACCAGGTCAGTAGATTAGATGCTAGAAGAGATTGCGGCAATTGCCGCCATTTTACTAATAATTCCGGGCTGGGCCGTAGGCTTAGTGGCGATAATAGCCTACCTTTGGAGATTATTCTACAAGCGAAAGAAAGCCGAATGAAGCCACTATGAATCAAAGGGTGCCCTATGATTCGTACTCGTTCCTCTCACTTGGTTCTTCACTGAAGTACTGGACAAACTCATACTCATTACCGTCGTGATCGAAGAAGTAGTAGCGGTGTCTATGAGGATGGTCTAGGTAGGTAGCTCCTTGTTTGTAACCAGCCTTAATCATGCGCTCAGCTAAAGTCGCTCCATCGCTGACCACGAATCCCATGTGGTTCATCCCAGGATGAACGTATGGCTGGTGTGGCCCTTTCTCAGTAGCCCCACGGTCTTCTATGCAAAGGTAGGAATCCTCAGTGCCAATATGCACCCAGCGCTGTGCTTTCTGCCCCCCTCCTTCTCCTCTAATACTGAATTCTGGCATTGCGGTTTGAAGAAAACGTATGGTCTCATCCACATCTGTGGATGTCATGTTCAGGTGCTCTAGGAACGGCTTCATGGAATTGTGAGACACAATCCGACTTATCTTGCCATCGGTATCTATTGATGTAATCACAAACGCTGTCTTGCGTGCCTTTGTGCATCAACCGCTGTTATTGCGGCCATGTGTACGACTTGCCTAACCGAGTCACCTCTCTGGAGAACGTGTGCCGGCTTGGATAGGCCTTCTAGAATAGGGCCAGTCATTTCTGCTCCTGCAATCCTCTGTAGCAATTTGTAGGCAATATTAGCCGAAGCAAGGTTTGGACATACCAATACATTTGCCGGGCCGTCAAATTCCATGAATGGGAACTCATTCTGACGGTCAGGAACAAGAGCAGTATCTGCTTGCATTGGGCCATCGATAACCAGACCACGATCTAAATCACGAGCCATCGCGATAGCCTCCTCAATCCTATCTGTTCGGAGTTCGTTTGAGGTTCCGAAGTTGGAGAATGAAAGCATAGCAACCTTTGGAGTGACTCCGAATCTTCGAGCTACCTTGGCAGTTTGAATAGCGATTTCTGCAAGAGTTCTAGCATCGGGATAAATATTGATTGTAGCATCAGCAATAAACATCAACTGGCCATTCACAGTCATCATGTATAGACCCACAATTCGGTGAGACGAAGGGTCAGGGCCAATTGTTTGCAGGCATGGTTTGACGATATCTGGGTAATTGTGAGCAATGCCTCCAAGATAACCGTCAGCATCTCCGCAGTGCACCATCATTGGACCAAAATAATTTGGTGACTTCAATTGGTTGATGGCGTCTCTTCGAGTTAATCCCTTACGACCACGAAGTTTGTGTAATTCATCAGCATAATCTCCGCGTCTGCGAGGATCATATCTGACATCGATAACTTCGCAATCAAAAGTAAGTCCAAGCTCTTCCTTTACGGCTTCGATTCGCTCGGGATGTCCCAAAAGAATTGGATCACATATCCCTTCCACAAGACATTGTGATGCAGCCTTGATAATCGTTGGTTCTTCACCCTCTGAAAAGACAATTTTCTTGCGATCTTTTCTTGCTTGATTGATAACGTGCCTCATAATAGAACGAGTTAATCCCAATCTTGCCTCAAGATCCTCTCGGTACTTACTGACATCGAAATCCTCAGCGCTAATTCTGGCCATTCCCTCATCGACAGCCGCCTGAGCCACTGCGCTGGCTTCCCAAATTAATACACGAGCATCGAATGGCTTTGGAATCAGATATTCAGGCCCAAACTGCATTTGTTCCCCCGCATATGCAGCGGCGACTTCGTCCGGAACAGGCTCCTTCGCCAAAGCCGCCAGAGCCTTGGTTGCGGCCATTTTCATTCCTTCCGTGATTTCTGTAGCACGCACATCTAATGCGCCACGGAAGATATATGGGAATCCGAGTACGTTGTTTATTTGGTTTGGAAAATCTGAACGACCGGTAGCAATTATTGCATCGTCTCGAACAGCTTGTACATCGTTTGGTAAAATCTCAGGGTCAGGGTTTGCAAGAGCGAATATCAATGGGCGTTCGGCCATAGATTCGACCATTTCCCCGGAGACTAGCCCACCTTTCGAAAGACCGAGGAATACATCAGCACCAATCATTGCCTCTGCCAATCCTCCATCATCGACATCTCTGGCAAAGGCTAGTTTGAATTCATTTAACTCACCAGCATCACCACGTGATTTGGTAAGGATTCCCTTGCTATCACACATCAGCAGATTATCCGCATTAACTCCTAGACGAAGATAGTGCTGAGCACAAGAAATCGCACTAGCACCAGCGCCTGAAATCACTACCTTAACTTCTGAGACATTTTTTTCTACGACTTCCAACCCATTGATTAGAGCAGCGCCGGAGATAATTGCAGTACCATGTTGGTCGTCGTGCATTACTGGAATATCTAATTCGGCGACGAGCCTTCGCTCGATTTCGAAGCACTCTGGCGCCTTGATATCCTCGAGGTTGATTCCTCCGAAAGTAGGGGCGATCGCTTTCACCGCTTCGACAAATTCGTCAACATCAGTTCTGTCTACTTCGATGTCAAAAACGTCGATGTCTGCGAATGCCTTGAACAAGAGTCCTTTACCTTCCATTACTGGTTTTCCGGCAAGTGCACCAATATCACCCAACCCAAGTACTGCTGTACCGTTGCTGACAACTGCTACCAAGTTCCCCTTCGAGGTGTACTTGTAAGCATCATCCGGGTTCTCAGCAATCTCCTCGCAAGGATATGCAACACCCGGAGAATATGCTAGCGAGAGTTCACGAGCAGTTCCGTGTGGTTTTGTTGGCTCCACTCGGATTTTTCCGGCCGGTTCAGCAGCGTGATATTCCAACGCCTCCTGACGCAATCGGTCCTCGTCCATACCTGACCCTCGAGAATCTTCGGGCCATACACCCCTCTTTGATGCTATCCTACACAATTCGAGTGTTTTATCGGCCCATTGAAATGCGCTTTCTCGACAATACACTCCCTCCTTAGAGGGAGACTCATGTATAAATCAACTAACCCACCCTTTCTTAATGGGAACAAGTAGGCCGATGGTTCGTAGCCATGTCTAATCCTCGTCAATTGCCAAGCAAGCGCAGGTCAGCGTTGCTTCTTGCAACGTTGATGGTTTTGTTGCCTTGGTCTGCATATTCTGGCGTAAATGAGTTAGATTCTGAGCAAGAAACCCGTGAGGTTTCGCAGGCTGCATGGGGTGCCTCAGGAAGCAACGATACCGGATGGATTGATTTGGTCGCCACTGGTGCTGATCCTGATAATGGAAGCTATGCCTACAGTGACTTATTCTTGCCATTTGCTCCGGGCGCTCAGATTTCGAATCTAACCTTCGAAATTGCAGTAAACGGATCGGCTGGATATTACGCAAATGAGCCACAAATTACTCTCATGGATACTCAAACTCCTATTCTAGATTGGAGAGGTTATGGTGACTTAGGTCAGCAGAATGAGATGGAAAATAACCCCCCGAGTGTTCTCGACGGTACTCTAAGCACTCATCTCAAACCCAACTCAATTTCTGATGCCTCATGGGAATTACCGGCCGGAGTAACACTCACTGACATGGTAATTGAGGCGTTAAGGCCGGCCGACCCAATGGTGTCCTACTCTTCAGTGAACATAGATATTCATGCATCAGCGGTAAATCCCCACGATGGCCGGTTGTACATATTACTCGATGACGACCTACTTCATCTAGACGCCCGTTCTCAAAAGCCAATTGTAGATATTGAAACAGAAATCATGGGAAGATCGTTAGCGATAGACAGTGACGCTGGAACTTTGCTAATTGGAACAGAAGAGGGTTCAGTCCTTTCACGCAGTTTGTATGATTCCTCTACAATGCCAAATCAAAAGGGCCCTGCGGGTACTCAAAGCGCTGGAATCTATGCACTAGCAGTCGATGATTATGGAACAATATGGGCGGCTGGAAATTGTACTATTCACTTCAAGCCGGTTGGCGAAGTAGTTTGGAATGAGTACGATTACTGTCCGACACAAAACATTGAGACGCCCTCTGACATTATGATAATCGGCGATAGTGTTTACTTGGCAACAACAAATTCTGGAGTTCACATTCTCAATTACATTACTTCATCTTCCTCCGGCAGTGTTTCTGTATCAATCGATTCCCAAACAGATTGGAGCACCCAGAACTTCCTTTCATCAGATCAAATCACCGACCTCGAGGTTGTCGGTAATCATCTCCTAATCGCAACCTCTGATTCAGGTATCAACCGTAGGGACTTGACTGCACAATCTTGGATTGCCACTTGGTCAACAAATAACTGGTTGGCCTCCAATCAAATTCACGGTTTATCTCTTACACCAGGTTGGCTGCATATTCTCGCTGGCACCACAGTTCATGCTTACGATACTAATACGCTAATCTTCCAATCTCAGAATCAACTCTCCCAACTTGGTTTGTATGGAAATGGTGCAATGGCCATAGCATGGCCGGCCCACCCCGTCCGAGGACCGATTACCTCTACCGCCCTATTCAGTGATGGTTCCGGAACTCTTGGAATGCAAATTGCAGAGAACCCCGCTGGTACTCTGACTCTAGTTAGTGGCCCCTCAATCGATGGAATGAATGTAGTCTCTCGTATCAATGATGGCGAGAGTGGGGAGATTTGGGTTGCAAGCGGCAGAATAATCGATCGATATGATGAGGCAGATCGTGCCTGGAAGATACCAATCGATATTCGTGATTATGTTAGCAACCCCGGCCAAATTGTTGCAATTCAACAAGATGATAACGGAAAGGTTTGGATTGGAACAAGTAATGCTGGAGTTTTGAGGTTAGAAAATACCGATGGAAGTTACATCGGAACCGTGTCTGGATTAAGCTCAAACGAAGTTAGTTCCCTAGCCTTTGACGAGATCAATGGCTACTTAGTAGTTGGACATAGCGAGTCTGGAATATCCATAATCGACACTAATCAGATGACATTAGTAGACACAATTACTACTTCAGACGGATTAGATTCCGACTTTGTTAATTCAGTCACGACTAGGTTCGGAATAGCATACATGGCCACCCCAGACAAGGGAGTAATGCGAGTAGAATTATCCACTTCAACAATCATCGGATCCTGGCAATCTCTTGGCGCCGACGATTTGGATGCAACCCCAGTTGCAGTTGATGGCGATATAGTATACATTGGACTGTACGAGTTTGGAATTCTTGTAATAGACAGGCTAACTGGTGATATTTCCGACCTCTGGAATCAGGACACAAATACGCTTCCTGATGATGATGTCTTATCTCTGGAAATGGATGATTTCGGAGGCCTATTAGTCGGTACAGAAGGCTCATTCTCTCGGTATGATGGTAGCACTTGGACAACATTGACAACCAGTGGTTCATGGTGGAATAGACCCAGCGTATTCTACGACGTAACTAGCGATGGAGATGGACTCTACGCTGGCACAAACAGAGGAGCCTGTAAATGGAACTGGCAATACCAATTCCAAGATTGTGTAAGTTCTGGTGACGGTCTTGAAAGTCGCTTTGTGTACACAATAGAGATGCTGGCTCCAGATAGGGCATATACTGGAGGGAACGAAGGTGCTGGCATCGTAAACATGGACAACTTCTCCGTCATTGAGACTTGGACAGCGGGTGACGATACTCAGCGCGCTCGAACCGTCAAAGTTGACGACATTCTCTACCTTGGTTTCGAAAACACCGGTATAGCTCGTTACGACTTAATCAACAATGAATGGCTGACCACTTGGGATGGCGATCAAGGATACATCGATGATGATGATGTAACCGCTCTAGTGCCTGGTCTGACTTATGGTACGATTTGGGCCGGGGGTGACTTCGGACTCACACTAATTGACGTCATCAATGACGTGGTACTCATTTCTTGGGATAGAGGTTCTAATTCAAATGGCCCTACTTTATCTAATTCAATCCCTGCTGACATAGAGATCTATGGCGATATTTTGCATTACTCAACCCAGCGTTCAACCAGTTGGTGGGGTGGTGGCTCCGATAGCATCTACCGCATCAATCTGACAACGAACACTAGCCTGACAACCATAGAGGTGGACGACCGAACTGGGTGGAATGGAGTAATCAATGGAATCGGAATAGTTGACGACCAATTATGGATAGGTATTCGGCCAACGCAGACCTGGAATGATGGAGATGGAACGATTGTTCGTTGGAACATGACAAACGAATCATGGGAAGATGATTTAGCAACCATTGGTAATGTGCTGCGAGTAAATGCTAGGTTCCTCGGTGAATGTTTTCCGCTCAATACAAGTTCGTGTGAACTATGGGTGGCCTATGGAAATTTCATTCTAAGGAGGTTCAATGCAGATACCATGACGTTACTCGACGAGTGGACGGATGTGGATGGTCCTATTCGTGGAATGGAAGAATTCGAAGGCGAATACCTCTTTGCTAGTATGAACGGTATCCTTCGATGGGACCCTGTAAACGAGACTTGGCTGGATTCATGGACTCCAGGAGATGGCTTACCATCGAGCACGGAAGAGGAATTCTACTCGATGGAGGTCGTCGGTAACGACCTGTGGCTTGGAAATATGGAATCGAGCGGATGGAACTCAAATGCACAGGTATTGAGAAAGGATGGAGCCACTGGCAATTGGTCTTCATGGGATTTAGGGACTGGAGATATTCCAGATGGATATGCAGCAGACATCAAAGTTTGCGACGACATTGTCCACGTTGCTATTGGAGCCCGATTTTGGTGGGGAAATCAAGGCGGTGTCGCCCGGTACGATCTTGTAGACCACGATTCAGATTCAATAACTAACGAATGGATTAGTGCGATGACATCTGGTAACTCAGGACTATCAAATAATGATCCGAGAGCTGTGACTTGTGACGAAGCTAATGATATCCTCTACATTGCATATGACACAGAGGGAGTAGGTTTTGATCGCTACAACTACAATACCGACACATATCTTCCAACACTCACTTCTGCCGATGGAATCAGTGAGGACAGAATTTTCCCTGGTGGATTGTTACACGACAATAACGTTCTCTATGCCGCACATCAGTACGATAACCAAGGCGGAATATCTCGTCTGATAACTTCTGGAACAGCAACCGCAAACGGCCAGGTCTTAGATCCTGGAATGGATGGTTGTTCGATAGATAGAGCTCCATCGTCCACGGGGCAAGTCATCTACGCGGTTGGAAGATCAGGCCAAACAACGGGTCTGAACAGAGTCGACAGGTTGGATAATTCGGGATTAATTGCAAGTGGTTATGACGAATTAGCCGGACTAACCAGTGGCCGTGTTCTAGAAATCGTCTCTAACGATACTCATGTTTGGATTACCTCAGCGTTGGACTCTAGCTCATTCTACGGCTCCTCTATCCTTCAGGGACAACTCCTATCAAATGGATCTGTAAGATGGGAATATGGTTACAATTTCCAACAAGACGTTGTCAATGAGATGACCTTGGATGGAGAGACTCTGTGGGTAAGTACAGCCGGCCGTGGTCTCAAGGCAATTGACTTGAAGCAACGCCGCATATTATCCACTCCACCGGCTCTTCACGCACAGATGGATGGAATGATTATCGAAAACAATACAATGTATGTTGGACTAATGGGTAATGAAGGCTCAGCGGCCGGTTTCCAAACATTCGATACTGGAAATCGGCAATGGGGCTATGGCAGCCTAATCGCTGGACTACCAAGTAATCTCGTCCGTGATTTCATGGTTTATGGAGACCATATCATGATAGCAACTCATGGTGGAATTGGAATGTACAATACCACTCGTGATGATTGGGATAATCCGATTACTACCATGGATGGATTACCTTCACCAATAATCACTCACTTACATTCAATCAATACTACGATTCAGGGCGGCGGAAAAGTTCTGGCTGGTGGTGCCGCAGGTGTTACAGTCCTGCACGGATCTAATCTCACAGTCCTCAATACCTTAGGATTCAATGATGGCCTGATGGGTAATACCGTAAGCGGGATTACGGAAGCAGGGCCAATTTCACGAGTCGTACAGAATCCTGATGGAACTAACTCTACTCTTTACCACGACGCGGCGATATTCATTTCTCACAATGGACAGGGGCCAACAAGACCTGGAGTGGCAGCATGGGACTTGACCACTGATATGGCAAACGGCAGCTACAACATCGACATGATTCCGAGCAACGATGTTCGGGCGATTGTCGCTGATGACTGGGGAGTACACGTTGCAACTGATGTTGCTCCTCTGGTTCACTGGAATGGTAGCTTGATGCAAATGGAGACAGGAGTCAGCACCAGCTCTCTACTATCTTGGCCCCCATACCAAATGCATAGCGATGGCCAATATCTCGTAGTTATGAGTCCGAGAGGGCTAGATGTTGTGGATGTAGATGGAAGTCATGACGTAATTAGTAACCGGGTGATCACGGGTCTACAAGGAGGACACATTGATTTCAGTGGATTCTATGCTGTAGGAAATGATGGCCTACATGTCTACAAACCAGTAATTAGTCTGCAAGAGACGGCAAGAGAAAATCAACGCCGTGCAGACCCGTTAACCTTGTTGTATGGCGGCCGATCATGGGATATCACCAATACTACTCACCCAGGAATGGCAACAGTACTAGTCACCCCTGATAATCCAATTGAAATTCCTGAAACCTCGAACTCTGCCGCACCAGGAAAGCTTCCAATGCACGTCGAAACTATGACCATGCTCGCACCCCAAAGAGGAGCATGGGTTTGGGCCCGATCAACCTCGTTGAATTATACTGGAAGTTGGGATTTAGCCGCTAGTAATGGAGGGATACAACAGGCCTTCCAGTCAGCAATCTCCGCAGTAGGGCCCGGAACTTCATCTGCGATTTTACACATCCAATTACAGTCTCCTCAAGATGGAGCAATGCAGGTTCGCCTAACCTACGATTGGGAACGAATTGAGGTTCCAACAGTAATTACCAATTTGGTAGATAGACCAAACGACGGCGGAGGTGTAATAGAAGCCTCTTGGTTACCTGCAGAAGATGCTGCATGGCACGCTTACAGATTGTATGTGTGGGATTCAACAGCTGACCCACTATGGGAACCAACTAAAGAAGATCTAGACACATTGTCTACATACATTAGATCGGACTTATGGTCCCGCACAAATGCGACCGTAACAAGAGCAGATAATGCTGGTGTAACCGAACAATTGCGAGATGATCGACAATACCGCGCAGCAGTCGCAATCGAGTATGCGGACGGGTCTCTGGGCGTTCCAATGACATATCCTCAAAATATTACTCCAACAGATGAGGTTCCAGCCGCTCCTGCTTGGATGACTGCAAATCCAGTTTCGGGTGGGGCAGCTGGTACCATTTTCCTAGAATGGGCTGCCTGTACTGAACTTGACCAAGATAGGGTGAGAATTTGGGCGGTACAACAGGAGATTACTAGTGTAGTTGGACTTTCAGAACCATTCGAATTCCATTGGAGTACTGGAAACACAACCGCCTTACAGTTGGAAGGTGGAGTTCCATATTGGTTTGCCGCAGTTTGTGTTGATGAAGCAGGACAATCATCAATCAATAATGCTACAATAATCGGTCCTGTGGTTACCGCAGGCGGTCTAGATGATGGAATTCCACCTGCATCGATTACTGGAACAACAGCCTTCGACGTGCCGAATGATGAAGGTGGAAGAATCAATGTCACTTGGAATGCAAATACCGAGGAAGACTGTACCTACTACGCAGTATATGCTCTACCAGCCTCTGGATGGCAACCGCCTTCAACAGTAGATGGTTGGCCAGTTGCAGGATATACAGATAGTTGTCAAACAACTTCAATCATCATCGATTCACTTGGAACAAGTGGTCTAATCGATGGAACAGTCTACTGGATTGGAGTCGTTGCCTTCGATGATTGGGGTAATGGTGATGTCGACAATGTACTAGTCGTGGACGCCACTCCTGAGGCCGATTTCGATGGTGAAGCAACACCTCCAGATCGCGTGACTGGTCTAGACGCATGGGATTATCCAGAGGATGACGGTTCAGCCATTGATATTCGATGGAATCGTTCATCCGCTGATGACTTCTCATTCTACACAGTTTGGGTTTCAGAGTACCCATTAAATGATGTAACTGAGATTTGGGAATCTTGCAGCGAAAACCCATCAGAATGTGGCTTAGTAGTCATTAACCAGCGTCAGTTTGGTGCTAACTTCCAATTAGAATATACTGCAGAAAGTGCCCTTTATGGTAGCTCTCTAGATTCTTTGCAAGTAGGACCAATCCAATCGATGATTCCTCTGTATGTCACGGTCACTATTCATGACGTCACTGGAAATGTGCATCTAAGCGGCCTTTCGCAACACATGGTCTTAGTCACTCCAATGGATAATCGCGGGGACGTATCTCCCCCCGACCGTCTTCAACCCCCCGTACTCAGTGATAGGCCAAATGATGCCGGAAATGCAATGTTCGTGGAATTCCCATCGAGTGATGCCTCCGACATCGCCGAATACTGGATTTACGCGGTAATCGATACTCCCGTTCTATTGCAGAGAATCGATGACCTACAACCCACTTTGATAGTTGACAGAGAACAGGATCTACCGGTCCTGCTAACTGAGTTTTCAGCCTATGGAGATGACATTGCTACACCATTGGTGCCGAACCGTCGAATCTATGTCGCAGTAGTTGCAGTAGATTCGTCAGGTAACGCTTGGACAGACAATCTTGCCAACACTTGGATAGAACTCGCTGACGAACTCTCCGCAGACCCTTGTCCAGAGTGTCCAGATGTTAGTGGTATAAGGGCCAGTTGGAATGCTGCAGGGTCTCTAATTGAGGTAAGTTGGGACAATGTCGACGACCCGATGTATGCAAGTTACTACGCCTTTGTCAGCCTTGATTCGTTCGACGATACAAGAAACGCTTCTTTGGTTAAGTCTGGTATTAGGGATACGATTTTGATTCTCAATGAATTCAATGGTGAGGTGATAGATCGTGAAGAGACCTATTGGATTGAGATTGTAACCTACAATGGAGATGTTCACACATTCTATGCAGACCCAGTCGAAGTTCCACCTTGGGAAGAATCTAGCTTTGGTACTACGCAACCAGGAGATGATGCAGCAGGTGAGTCTTGGGTCGATAGAATACTAGCGGGTGATATGAATATGGTAATCATTGCACTCTCGGTGGTAATGTTGCTAATTGGAGCAATGATGTTCGTCAGACCAAGAGGAGATTCTGCTCCTGAGCCTTGGGAAATGGGTGCTCTAGAAGTCGAGTTGGAAGAGCAAATGGAGCGCGAGGCTGCTGGCCTTACCGATGACGAAGACTTCGGTGTAGATGATTTGGAAATTGATGGTGGTCTTGTCGCCAACGCTAGACGTAAGGAAGGGGATACTTCCGAGGAAAATAAGAGCGATTACACTGAGAATATGGCCAGTGCAGGAGTTCCAGTCGAAGATGATCTAGGCCCCACACCATCTGCAGATAGCGGTGTTATGGATGAATTACTCGGAGATGAGGATGAAGACTTAGATCTTGGCGACCTTGATGACATGGCAGACGATCTAAACTTCGATGAATTGGATGAAGAAGAATCAGAAGACGACGATATTGACACATCGTTCTTAGACGAAATGCTCTGATTGTACCAGCATCGGGTTGAAGCCCTATTCATCTATCGAGACCTATGGATGGTGATCCGCGTTCCGAGGTATTCACTACCATCGCTTGGGATGGGGGAACACGGCTATTAGCAGCCGACCTGCACATTGCTCGCCTTTTCAGACACGCGGAAAGATTGGGATTCAATCTACCAGATAACCTACCAGAACTTATCTTTGAAGCACTTAGCAAATGTGAGATTCCTGGCGAATCAGTAGTAGGTGCAAATCAGGCGCCATTTCTGATAAAACTTGGAATCAACCCAAATGGGAAAATTGAATTAATACCTCGATTAAATGGAAAATGGCCAAATCAAATGACTGCAATTAGTCTTGCAGCACCCCGATGGGAAGGTGCAGTAAGAGGTACAAAACATGGTGACTGGGCACCATATTTCGATGCTCGAGAGATTGCAAAAGAACATGGGGCCGATATATCTCTTCTATTCGATGAAGAAAGTCTAGTTGATGGGGATAGGTGTATGCCAGTGTTATTGGATAACGATGGTATTGCGTACTATCCAAAGCCTTCTGAAGGAGCGCTAGATTCAGTCACTCTAGAACAAATCCGAGAAGGTATCGAAACAGCGGGAGTGCCCATTAGAGAAGCGAGACTAACTCTTCCAATGTTGCTACGTGCTTCTGAGATGATTGTCCTGGGAAGTGGCTTAGGAGTTCAGGCATTGGGAGAAATAGATGGAAGAGTAATTGGTAAACCGCAGGGTAGATTGTATCAGGCGGCGTACAATTCTTGGATGAATCGATTACAGACAGCATGGATGAGTTTGGAAGATTTGGAGGCCTAAGATGCGAGTAGTTGAGCGATTAGAGGATAACTCGCATGAATTTCCTCTAATTGCCATGTTGCAGGCGGGGATTCGCGAAGGAGATGAGTTACTCCTTCATTCGGGTGGTCCTGTTACTGACCTGTCACAAAATTCCATGCTTCCAGCCTTGGATAGCGTCCGATTCCTTTTCTTTGAACCGCATGGGGAAGAGGCTCCCGAAGGATCTGCGCTTAGCGGAGAAATACGCTTAGGAAACCCTCCACCTCTGAATTTAGTTCGGCAGCGACTCGTAGAAGGACGATGGCAAACAGAGGAGGAGTTCAATCCAGCTACATTAGAGCAAGCATTGTCTATTGTGGCTGAACACGAAATCAAAGTAGAACAGAGCGGAAACTATTCGATTACTCCAGGCGGATTCGCTGGCTTGCTTGGTTATGATTTAGGGCGTTGGTCAAATTCTATTCGTTTGGCAAATACACCTGAGCCGGGTACCCTACTTGGTGTATTGTGGCGTTGTGACGCATGGTGGATACACGAGCGTACGACAAATCGATTGAGACTAATTGGGATCGAAGGGCACGAATGGTTAGAGCGAGAATTACCTAAACTTGTGAACTTAGAAATGCCATCGAAACTAGAATCGCTAGTGCCCGATAGCGAGAGCGATTCAGAACATGCGAGAAAAGTTGAGAAAATACGTCAGTCGATTCGGGGCGGTCATCTCTATCAGGTGAATTATGGTCGCAGATGGCAGGGTGAAATGCACGGTCAGCCGTGGGATACATTCCTTCGAATGACTCATTCTAATCCCGCTCCTTTCTCATCATGGCTACATTTAGCAGATCACGGTTGGGCGATCGCATCAGCATCTCCTGAGAGGCTGATGCGCCTTGATTCTGGAGTCGTTTCAACTAGGCCGATTAAGGGAACGAGAGCAAGAGGAAGAAGCGACAAGGATGATTCTGCACTAAGGCTAGAATTAGTCTCATCAAAGAAAGAAATGGCCGAGCATTTGATGTTGGTGGACTTGGAAAGGCACGATCTTTCTTCGGTTTGTCAGAAAGGTAGTGTACATTGGTCGGAATGCCGCATTGAAGCGTTGGCTAATGTGCAACATTTGGTTTCCGGAGTACAGGGCAAACTCAGCCCGAACACAAGTGCCGGAAAATCTCTGGCAGCCCTATTCCCTGGTGGCTCAATTACCGGTTGTCCAAAGGTTGTAACAATGGCAGCAATTGACCAACTAGAGGGTTCTCCCAGAAGTGCTTGGACCGGTTCAATTGGACATCTAAACCAAAGTGCTGGACAGGCCGATTGGAATATCCTAATTCGAACTATGGAAGCTCACAGTGGTCCAGAATCATGGTTTGCTACGGTTCAAGCTGGCGGTGGGGTTGTAATCGATTCAAATCCTGCTGCCGAGGTTGAGGAAGCACGCTGGAAGGCGGCTGCAGTAACTGAAGCAACGTGGGGATTCCGAACCGGATTTAGTAGTGAAGAATTGCCGGAGAGAGAGGTCGGTATACTTCCTCTTCCCAAAATCAAAGGAGCCTTGGGTAGAATCGGTCCTGAACCGCCAAAACAAATTAGATTGGAAACAGATGCTCATGTTCTTCTAGTGGATAACCTCGATTCCTTCACAAACAATATTGCCGAATCTCTGCATCGACTTGGAGCAAAGGTGACAATTGTTGAGGGTAGAACAGCAGATAAAATCGATACAGCGAACCAAGTTGATTCTTGGCTGAAGGCTCATCAACCAACTCATATCATAATCGGGCCGGGTCCTTCTCGTCCAGAAGTTTCTCCAATAAGCATGGAAATAGCCTACAGAGCATTGCAAAACAAACTGCAAATTTCGGGAACCCCCATTCCACTACTTGGCTGGTGCTTAGGCCATCAAGCAATTGGTCTTGCAGCGGGATGGAATCTGGTAGAATCACCTCTGGGTGCCGTTCATGGAGTTCCATCGGAGATAACTCATGACGGATCAGGTCTTTTCCAAAAAGCCTCTGAGAACGTTGTAATGATGCGCTACAATAGTTTGGTGCTAGAGGCTAACAATGAGGATATCAAAGCAAACGCCTGGGATGAATCCGGTAGTCTGATTATGGGACTAACTCATCCTCACCTTCCGATAGATGGGGTTCAATTTCATCCAGAATCCGTAGGGAGTCCAGATGGGCGAGCATTGCTCAAAACATTCCTAACCTCCTCAACTCAAGTTATCAAGTCTGAAGTAAACAAACAGGTTAGACAACCGTAGCGTTGAAGGAGCGATGTTCGCTGGCATGGTTGACGTCTATGCCAGTCTGTCGCATGTGTACCCAAAACTATCCGAACTCCCAGTTCGTTAGTGGTAATGGCCCACGTTACCAGGTTTGCGTTCGTTGCGCAAGCGAGAATGATATGCTGGCCGAGGGAGAGGAGACAGCGCTGTATTCAGACGAGCTAGTTAGATCACGCTCAGCACTTTACGCCCGACGCTTCAGGCCCTGGGCTTTTCTTCTATCAGGGTGGGTACTATTCTTTTCATTTGGTTCGGGAATCGAATTGTGGTCGAACATACTTCTAGGGGCACTAGTACTGGGGACATTAGCGACTCCTGTGCTTCATTTCATGGGCTCAACAAAATTCCGAGCAGAACTTGCCGCATTGACTCCCTGAGGGAAAAATCAGGTAATCCTTACCCCAATCAGGCTCGGGAACTCTTGAAATAGCCATCCGGTGGCTGACAAATTAGAGGGAACAGTGGGTTCCCTATGAAAGCCGTGAGATTGGATGCGTAAAAGAGGAGGAGCAAACGAAGTAATACAGGATTTCCACAAAAGCCGCAAATGCAGCGCAGTGCTACGTTTAGAGTGGTTGTGGAAGGAATACCTAGTGGGCTCCCAAATAGCATCTGTCACTCCCGGAGAATTAGCTTCGCGCAACGATCAGCGCGAGCGTTCAACGGAAAGAGAGAACGGCGGGTTCTCTGAACTGATTATTTTGGAAGTGAAAAGAAAATGCAGAAAACAAAGAATACGAGCATGATGATTGCGCTGCTTCTTGTTTTGATGGCCGGTTCCGTTGGCGTTTCCGCCGATGGTTCTGACCCACTCGACCCCTCTGACGGAGGAGCCGACTGGGACGGAGACGGTCTGACAAACGCAGAGGAGACAGCCCAAGGAACCGACCCCACCAACCCCGACACCGATAACGATGGTCTACCGGACGGTTGGGAAGTTGCGTACGGACTAAATCCGAACTCGGCTAGTGACGCTAACGCGGACCCAGACGGTGACGGATTGACGAACTCTCAGGAGTACTCGTCTGGTACCAACCCCAACTCGGCAGATACCGATGGTGATGGGCAAGATGACGCCAACGATCCGTTCCCGAACGACCCTGCTAATGGGTCGATGTCGGATTCGGATGGTGACGGTATCCCAGATGCGTATGATCCGGATTACGGTGACAACGGAGAGGGTACTGGAGACGGCGGAACTGACGGCGGTGGAGAAGGTGAAGACGGAGAGGGCCAAGGACAAGGCCAAGGCCAAGGTCAAGGCCAAGGTCAAGGTCAAGGCCAAGGCCAAGGTCAAGGCCAAGGTCAAGGTCAAGGTCAAGGTCAAGGCCAAGGCCAAGGTCAAGGTCAAGGCCAAGGTCAAGGCCAAGGTCAAGGCCAAGGT
>Ga0208130_1000703_pt1 | contig 16959 bp, 11 predicted proteins | sample ETNtaG_31_FD_185771 | JGI IMG/M metagenome (GOLD analysis project Ga0208130, IMG submission 185771) | Marine microbial and viral communities from oxygen minimum zone, Eastern Pacific Ocean - ETNP201310SV78 (SPAdes) (version 2) | ecosystem: Environmental > Aquatic > Marine > Oceanic ...
TATAATGAAAGTGAAATAATTCCACTAATTGATTCTATCAAAGACTTAGTTACTGAGATACCAGAAACTGACGATGACAAATGATCCTCAATTATATATCGTGCCAACCCCTATTGGCAATATGGAAGATATTACCTTGAGGGCTATAGAAACACTTAAAAATTCAGATATTATTTTGGCTGAGGATACAAGACATGCCAAAAAATTACTAAAGCACTATAACATTTTAACCAAAGTTAATAGTTACCATCTTAATAATGAACATAAAAGAGTTGATGAATACCTTCAAATGTTAGTTAATGGTAGCACTGTATCTTTAATAACTGATGCTGGAACTCCATGTATATCTGATCCAGGATTTTTACTTATTCGCGAATCAATAAAAAAAAACATAACAATAACATGTTTGCCTGGCCCAACAGCTTTTGTACCTGCCCTAGTAATGAGCGGTTTGCCAAGTGAAAGTTTTATTTTTGAAGGATTTTTACCAAGAAAAAAAGGTAGAAAATCTAAATTATTGGAAATCTCTGAAAACACTAAAACTACAATTATATATGAATCACCCTTCAGAATAATTAAAACCCTTTCTGAAATGAAAGAGACAATTGGTTCAGACAGAAAAATTGCTATAGTTAGAGAGATATCCAAAATCTATGAAGAAGTATTCAGAGGGACAATAGATGAAGCGATTCTAGAATATAGTGAAAGAACAATTAAGGGTGAATTTGTAATCTGTATTGATAAAGCTTAATGAAAAACTGGATTAAAATTGATCAACCCACTATTGATGAGGTTAATTATCTTCAAATGGACTTAAAAATTCCTCATTTTATTTGTTCACTTTTACTTCAACGCAATGTTAATTCTTTAGATAAAGCAAAATTTTTTTTTAGACCTGAATTAGATTCTCTTTATGACCCATATCTGATGAAGGATATGGAAAAAGCTGTAGTTAGGATTAATAATGCTTCAAGCGAAAAAATTATGATTTTAGGAGATTATGATGTTGATGGAACTACTTCAACATCTATGTTGTATACCTATTTTAGCCACAGAAATTATGACCTGATATATTATATACCGGACAGATATAAAGAAGGATATGGTGTATCGTTAGAATCAATTGATTATGCTAAAGACAATAAGATCTCGTTAATAATTACTGTAGATTGTGGAATAAAAGCTGTAAATCAAGTTGAATATGCCAATTCAAATGGAATTGATGTTATTATCTGTGATCATCACTTACCTGATACTAAAGTTCCCAAAGCTTACGCGGTTTTAAACCCTAAACAATCCGATTGCACCTATCCTTTTAAAGATCTTTGTGGTTGTGGAATAGCTTATAAATTAATAACAGCACACAATTTAAAATCAGAAAATAAATTAAACATTCACAGTCTTCTAGATTTTGTTGCATTAGCTACTGTTTCTGATATGATGCCTTTGATTGATGAAAACAGAGTTATGGTATTTCATGGATTAAAGGAAATTAATAATAACCCTAGACTAGGACTTAGAAACTTTTTGAAATCAAATAACAATAAAGTAGATGAATCAAAGATATCGTTTAACATTGGACCAAGAATAAATGCTGCAGGACGAATGAAAAATGGAAAAATTATTGTGGACCTTCTAGTTGAGGAAGATCCTAACAAGGCTATGTCTTTATCAAACGAAGTAGAGTTCCTAAATTCAAAACGCAGGGCTACAGAAAAAGATGTATTTGAAAATGTGGTTGAAAAAATTGACCATAGTAAGTATTCTAATATTATATATGGAAAAAACTGGAGTACAGGTGTATTAGGAATTGTTGCATCAAGAATAATTGAGAAATCTTATAAGCCAACTATAATAATTACTGATTTTGATCAAGAGCTGCTTACTGGATCTGTAAGATCTGTATCTGGATTTAATGTTTATGATGCATTGGTTAAATGTGAAAAATATTTATATCAATTTGGGGGGCATAAATTTGCAGCGGGTGTGAAAATTGAAAAATCTAAACTAAATCTATTTAGTGAACATTTTGAAAAAACTGTTAAAGAAACCGTTGATGGAAATATGTTTCAAAGAAAGCATAAGTATGATCTTGAAGTTTCTTTCTCAGATCTTTCGATTGAAAATGTAAAGATAATTTCCAGAATGTCTCCTTTTGGCCTAGAAAATAGAAGACCAGTTTTTAGAACCAATAACTGTCATTTTTCTAATGACCTCAAATTTATTGGGAAAGAGTCTCAAATTGTAAAATCAATAATATCTGATTCATCAGGGAGTTGTGTTCCATTCATCTCATTTAATTATAAGGATAAAATAAAAAGTTTAAACTCAGGATTTGATATTCTTTACACCACAGATATAAACAGATATTCTGGTAAAGAAGAAATTGAAATAACTCTTAAGGAGATAGGTGCAAAATAAAAAAACCCTGCCTAAGCAGGGTTTAATATTAATGATTCATTTAACTAAAAATCAAAAGTAACACCTAGATTCCAAGTTGTTCCTCTTCCAAAATTCACAACATTTCTTACATCAACACCATTCCATGTTCTACCACCTTCAGCAAAAATATTTGTATCTGACTCAGCAATATATTCCTCATCAAATAAGTTGTTAATGTTTAATCTTACTCTTGAATTCATACCTAAGAATCTTGTTCTATATGTTGCACCTATGTCAACTAAAGAATAACTTGGGAGTGTAATTGCACCTCTATTGTTAGCACTTGAGAACTCGCTATCAAGTGGTCCAAATTCACCATATAAATTATCGAATGATTGCACATCAACATCTACAGAAAAATTATAGCTAAATCTATAATCAGCTCCTAAGTATAATATAGTTTGAGCATGATCACCAATACTAACTCCATCCATATATAATGTTGCAGTTTCACCATTAGGTGCATTGTTATCTAAATTAAATCCTTGTCCATTGAAGTTTTTTGTATACTTATGATCACCTAAAGAAGCCATACCTCTAATTTTTAGTTGACTAGTTGGATACCAAGTTAATTCAGCCTCAATCCCTTGATGAGTTTGTTCAATTCCCTCATAAACAAACCTTACAGCATTATCCCCAGAACCGGATACTCTACTAAGCACTCTATTACCCCAAACTGTTGAATAAGCATTTAAGTTTAGTTTAAAATTAGAGGATAGAAAACCATAACCTAACTCAAAAGAGGTTATTTCTTGAGCATCTTGATTTTCTGCTTGTTGATAGTCATAATCACCATTAATAAAGATATCATCAACGAGTGGAGATTTTTTAATCTTACCGATATTTGCATATACATTAGAACTTTCATTCAAGTTATAATTAGCTCCAACTTTTAGATAATTTCCATTTTTCTTAACAACTTCACTTTTTGTTTCAGGTGGAGCTGTATAAAAATGTTCAAGCCACATTCTAGATGTAGTTGTTCCTAATTGAAGAACAGCTGAAAAGTTTTCGCTACCAACATACTCTACAAGCCCATTCAGTCCTGTCCAATTGTTATATCCTATATAATATCTTTGAGTTCCATTAGGATCATCCATTCCAAGATTATTAAACGGAGAAGATTCATAAGCAGTTGTTACAACATGTCCAACTCTATCAAAGTTTCCTGAGAATACATATCTGTTAATTGTTGATATATATCCGTCTAGACCAAGAAAATCACTTATCCCTCTTCTGTGATAAGCTTTGTAAGATCTTAAATCAACACCTAATTCATATCTAAAATTCTCGCTGTCTAATTTAAGTTTGGAAATACCACCTACCCAGTTATGTGAGTTAGTACTAAATCTTCTTACTTTACTTGCAACAGCCCATCTACTCGGAGTTTCGCCATCTGTATCATTATGATATCCTAATTTCATCCCTTTAAAAGGTCCTTCAGATGGGATATAAGCATTATTAACGTTTTGCGACACTACAGCATCCCAGTTAATTGTCATATCTGATCTTCTAAAGGCGTCTCCTCCATCAGCAAGGTGGTCTGACATAGATCTTCTATAAGAAGTAACATCATAATTTCTTCCTCTGTCACCAGTTCCACCTCCTCTTCCGGCAGATGCATAAACTGATGTAGCTAAAGTTAAATTACTTGAAATCTCCCAGTCCCAGTTTAATGTAGCTAAGGGCTTATTATAATAGTTTCTCAACAGAGAAAATTCTTCTCCTTTATATTCACCATATACTTGGTTATATTTTCTAAAGTCATCTCCCTGAGTTGGGCCATGATCAAGGTAGTCCTCTAACCAAGGAGTATAATAAGCTTGGTGATGCCATTGACCAGCTCCAATAACTGAAAGGTTAAACTCATGATCTCCTCCTCTAGGAGTATATCCAATTGAAAAAGCATAAGTAACACCTTCTCCTTGAGTTCCATTTCTCCAACCATCTCCTTGCCAAAGACTTAGCAAATAACTTGATGACCATCCAAGATCATTTACACCTGTATTATGAGAAACTGTCATTTTTTGATAACCGTCATTACCCTGAAGAAGTTTTACTGAAGAACCAGGTTCAAGTTCGGCTGCACGAGTATTAACTGAAACGGTTCCACCTGCAGATGGAGTAGCTAATGAAGTTGAGCCAAGACCTCTCTGAATTTGTATACTAGAAGTTAAATCAGATAAACCAGCCCAGTTTGACCAATATACCCAGCCATTTTCCATATCATTTACAGGTTGACCATTAATTACTACAGCAACATTTCTCATCCCAAAACCCCTAAGTTTAAGTTCTCCATCTCCATATCCACCACCACCATCAGGAGAAAAATATATACCAGGAGTTTTTTTAAGAAATTCAGGAACTTCAAGGTTACCACCTTTTAGTTCTATTTCAGCACCAGAAACTGTACTAAACGCAATTGGAGTTTCTCGCTCCTTTGCAACATCAATTACTTTCGATGAAACTGTAACCTCAGCTAGTGCAATAGAATCTAAAGCAGGTTCTTGAGAGTTTAAGTTAACAGAGAAAATAATTAAAAAAAGAATACTTAATTTTTTCATTGTTGATAGAATTTAATTTTATTTATTTATCAAAAGTATAATTATTAATTATTGGTTTAATAAACTAAATATTAACAGTGCATTAAGCAATTATGATATTAATAACAATAAAATTTATTGGAGCTTGTCATAAGTTTGAGAAGATGACTCGTCTAGGTTAGATTTGCCATTATTTAAAATCTGTTTAGCTATTGATTTTCCTAACTCAACACCCCATTGATCAAAACTATAAATGTTCAAAATGGAACCTATTACAAAAATTTTACTTTCATACATAGCTATTAATGAGCCAAGGCTTTGAGGAGTTAACCTGTTAATAAGTATTGTATTAGAAGGTTTATTACCATCAATATTTTTATGAATCTCTTTACCCGATTTTATATTACCAACTAATAGAGCATTTGTCTGAGCTAAGAAATTTGAAGTTAAAATTTTATGTTGTTCTTTATCATTGTATAAGGGCTCTTTAAAGGCAATAAAATCTGCTGGAATTAGTTTTGTTCCTTGGTGCATAAGTTGAAAAAATGCATGCTGTGCATTTGTTCCTGTTGACCCCCAGATTATTGTTCCTGTTTGATAATCAACCCTTTTACCTTCCCTATCTACATTCTTACCGTTGCTCTCCATGCTTGCCTGTTGAAGATAATCTGGAAGCTTGCCAAGAAATTGATTATAGGGAAGAATTGCTTCAGTTTCACACTTAAAAAAATTATTGTACCAAATACTTAGTAAAGCAAGCACAACTGGTATGTTTTTTTCGAAACATGCTTCTTTGAAATGTAGATCCATTTCTCTTGCACCATTTAAAAAATCATCAAAATTTTTAGATCCAATACAAATTGAAATAATTAAACCTACGGAGCCCCATAAAGAGAATCTTCCACCCACCCATTCAGGTATAGGAAGAATATTATCAGATTCAATACCGAATTCTTTAGGATCTTCAGTGTTATTTGAAACTGCAATGAAATGATTTTTCATTGATTCTTCATTTACATTCTTAACAAACCATTTTTTGACTTTTTTAGCATTTTCAAGGGTTTCAATGGTTGTAAATGTTTTGGAAACAATAATAAAAATTGTTGTATCAGGATCGAGAGATTTCAATAAATTTTCTGTATAGTCTGGGTCTATATTTGAAATGAAATAAGGTTTAATACCTTGTGAGTAAAAACTTAAAGCTTCAGTTACCATTTCTGGCCCAAGATGTGAGCCGCCTATGCCTATATTTACAACATTCTCAATTTTTTTACCAGAATGTCCAACCCTAACTCCGTTGTTAATCTCATCTGAAATAGTTTTAATTTTAGATAAAGTATTTTTTACCTGTTCAGATATTTCGGTTGAGTCATTATTTTTAGATCTCAATGCCGTATGCAGAACTGACCTGTTTTCAGTTTCATTAATGAAAGAACCATTAAAATACTTATTTATATTTTCTTTAAGGTCTGTTTCTTCACAAAGTTCAATTAATAAATCAAAAGCTTTTTTACTGATTCTATTTTTAGAAAAATCAACATATAAATCATTAAAACTAACTGTAAAGTTTTCAAGTCTATCATTTTCACTTTTAAAATAATCGTTGATATGTATATTATTTTCTTGATTATAGAGTTCTTCTACGCTAGACCAAGATTTCTGACTTGTGGGATTCTTTTTTGATAAAGGCATTATATAGAAGTTTTATTTCTTATCACAATTGAATCAAGCTGAGACTTAATTAAAACTATATCACTAAAGTACTTCTTTTTTAGTGATTCATTGATTGGTTTAGCTTCTGGGAGTTTTTGTTTAAATGGATCAACTTCAACTCCATTTTTTCTAAACCTGTAACATACATGAGGACCAGAGGTATTTCCTGTCATCCCGACAAAACCTATAACATCTCCCTGTTCAACAAATTGTCCAACTTTGACATTTGCTTTTTGCATATGTAGATACTGAGTAGTGTATGTGTTATTATGTTTAACTTTCACATACCTGCCGTTAGCCCTTGTGTAGCTTACTTCAGTTATAGTTCCATTAGCAGTTGATAATATAGGTGTTCCAACAGGAGCCGCAAAGTCAGTTCCCTTATGTGGTCTTACTCTATTGCCATAATAAGCAATTCTTCTTCTAAGATTATACCTTGATGAAATTCTGCCAAATTTTATTGGTGACTGAAGAAAAGCTCTTCTTAAATTTTTAGCATCTTGATCTAAATACTCGACGATTCCTTTAATAGAGTCTGTCTCATATTCAAAGGCATACTGTTCTTTCCCTTTGTGAAGGAAATAGGCAGCTTTAACCTTAGTAATCGCTACTGGAATTGTATCATCAACAAATGCTTGAGTATATATTACTTTGAATTTATCCCCTTTATCAAGTCTAAAAAAATCAATTGTCCATGCATAAATATCAGATAAATAATAAGTCAATAAGGGATCTTTGCCCTGCTCTTCAAGAGTTAAATACAATGAATTATCAATAGTTCCAGATGCTGATAAATCTTTATAGCTTCTAGGTTTTGAAAAAGTCTTACCATATACACTATCCCTAAGTTGAATAAATGAATATCCTTCAATTGTAGGGTGATAAACGAATGCTTTAAGCTTTCTTATTGAATCATTTGTAAAAATTAATGTATAAGGCTTACCTAATTGAAGCTTTCTAAAGCTAACATCATCTTTTGTTTTTTCAATTGCTTGGTATATTTCAGGATAGTCAATGCCCTCGTCTTCAAGTATATCTCCAAATGTGTCACCTCTTTTTACTTTTCTTTCTTCAAAAACATATTTGCTTTGATCATAGCCATATTTGTATATTATAGGGTCCTCCTTAACTTGCGTATTCTCCTTTGAGCTGCAAGAAAATAAAACGGCAATAGTGAGTAAAGCAAATAATTTTCTCATTAGTTTTTAATTACAATTTCTAAGGGGTTAGCAATCCCAGTAAATTTTTCTAAGTCAGCTTTTATTGAACCTACTAAAAGGTCTGCTTGAACTCGTATAGGAATTCTGTTTTTGTCATTTGTAAGCCAAATAGTAATGCTTCCCTCACCTTTAAAAATTCTACTTCTATTTGTTGTTGGCATAAACTTTAAACATTCAATCTTACCAAATTTTGTATTGATTATATCCTTGCCCAAATATCTCAAAGGTAATTCTCTATTTTTTGAATCATAGAACATGTTAATTGTAAATGACTCTCCAACACTTACCTTTTCTTCAGAAAAATTTTTCCTTAAGTAATATAATGAAGAAATTAAGTCTTGAACGTTTTCTTTTGTATTAATAGTCTCGATGGTTTGGTTTTTTATATTGTTTACTGTAGCATTTTGAAGCTCTGAATTGAACTTTACCTCCAAATTTTTTGTGTATCCACCTTCATAAATGTTTCTTTTAAAAAAATATGGTGTAACAACTGTATCATCAAAGTAGCTGCTGTAATAGTCTTCAACCTTAAAAAAAAGTCTTGCTAAACCAATAGTTTTACCATATCCAGATGCTAGTAAAAAGTCTTTACCATCTAATTTTTCATTAGTTAATCTAAGTGATGCATAGCTAGCATTGAAAATTCCATAATGTACAATATACTCTAGATTTTCCCCTGCTTTAAAAGGCTTTGAATCAGGAAGGATATTCTGTCCGAAAGTTATATTTATGCTTAAGAGGAGAACTTGAAGATATAGGGCAATAATTTTTGTCATTTCTTTTTCAAAATTAACTAAAATTAACTTTTTAATTGATTAAAAATAGACCTACCTCTAGAGTTTCCAAGAAATTCAATTAAATCTTTTTCACTTGCACTTTTCAATCTTTTATATGATTTATATTTCTTTAATAGTTTCTCTTTTAAAATTGGACCAACTCCCTGAAGATCATCAATTCCTGATTTGAGCGCACTTTTACTTCTCCTGTCCCTATGAAAGTTTATAGCAAACCTATGAGCCTCATTTCTTAATTGTTGAATTAACTTCAAAGTTTCAGATTTCTTATCAATATATAATGGAAGCTTGTCGCCAGGTTTAAAAATTTCCTCAAGCTTTTTTGCAATACCTATGATAGATATTTTATTGTTTAAATTTAATTTTTTTAAAATGTTTAAACCTGATGATAATTGCCCCTTCCCACCGTCAACTATAATCAAATTTGGCAAAGATTGTTTTTCATTCATTAGTCTTTTCAATCTTCTATAAACCACCTCTTCCATTGATGCAAAATCATCTGGACCTTTTACACTTTTTATTTTATAATGACGATAATCCTTTTTGGAAGGTTTTCCATTCTTGAAGACCACACATGATGCAACTGGGTTTGTTCCCATCAAATTTGAATTATCAAAACACTCAATATGAATAGGTTTTTTAGATAGTTTTAAATCCATTTTAGCCTGTTCCATAATTCTATTGACATGTGCCTCTGGATCTACAATTTTAATTTGTTTTAATTTGTCAATTCTATAAAACTTTGCATTTCGTAATGATAGATCTATAAGACTTTTTTTCTCTCCCTTTTTAGGAACTTGAACTTTAATTTTCTCACCAAGATTTATTCTAAATGGTAGATAAACTTCCTTCGAGCTTGATAAGAACCTTTCTCTTAATTCAATAATACTTAGCTGCAGTATTTGTTTATCTGACTCATTAAGTTTTTTTCGAATTTCCAGAGTATGTGACCTTACAATTGAGCCATATGATACCTGTATGAAGTTAACATAAGCATAAGACTCATCAGATATTATAGTAAAGATATCTACATCACTGATTTTTGGACTAACTATAGTTGACCTTGATTGATAATTTTTTAGTGATTCAAGTTTTTCTTTAATTTTTTGAGCTTTTTCGAACTCAAGACTGTTTGAGAAATCAATCATTCTGTCTTCTAGTCTTTTCAAAGATGCCTTAAAATCACCTTTAATAATATCCCTTATACCCTTTAAGTTTTTTTCATAATCATTAACCTTAACTTTACCAACACATGGACCCTCACAGTTTTCTAGGTGGTACTCTAGACAAAGCTTAAACTTTTTATTATCTATGTTTTCTTTAGTTAATTTATAGTTACATGTTCTGAGTGGATAAATTTCCTTAATTATCTCAAGTAGAGTAATAACGGTTTTAACATTTCTATACGGACCATAGTATTCTGATCCGTCGCGAATAGCTTTTCTCGTATAAAAAACCCTGGGGAAAGGCTCTTTTTTTATACATAACCAAGGATATGATTTATCATCTTTAAGAAGAACATTATACTTTGGTTTATATTTTTTGATTAAGTTATTTTCAAGAAGAAGTGCATCCATTTCAGTATCAACAATTATCCTCTCAATTTTATCAATACTTTTGACAAGAAGTTTTAACTTATTTGTATCATGTGATTTAGTGAAATAGGATGAAACTCTTTTTTTGAGATTTTTGGCTTTACCTATATATATTATCTCATTGTCCTTATCAAAGAATTGATAAACTCCTGGTTCTTCGGGTAGAGACTTAGCTTTTATAAATACCTTACTTTCTTTCACTGTTACAAAATTAAACCTATTTTTAGTTTAAATAATATTAAGTGATAACTGCAGACAAAACTTTTCTAAGATCTCATTATAAGAAGAAAAGACTTTCCTTAACAAAACAAGAAGTTGATCATTTAAGTCAGAGAGTATGTAAACAATTAGATAAACTTAGCATTTGGAGATTAAAGCACTATCATATTTTTATTTCAATTTCAAAATATAATGAACTAGACACATCTTATATAATTAATAAATTAAAGTCAGAAAAAAAAATTATAATAGTTCCAAAAATCTCAAATAATGAACTTGTTCATATTGCAATAAATGATCAAACTGAATTTAGTATAAATGAGTACGGCATAAAAGAACCTAATAATGGCAATCATTTTATTATTGAGAATTTAGATTTAATATTTATTCCACTTCTAGCTTTTGATCTAGAAGGTCATAGAGTAGGATATGGTAAGGGCTATTATGATAGATTCCTAAAGCTAACCAATAAAAGTTCATTAAAAATAGGACTTTCATTTTTTGATCCTATTAATAAAATCCAAGATATTGATGACAATGATGTTAAACTAGATTATTGTATCACACCAACACAAATACATAAATTTGATCACATTTAGACCTTATTATTAAATATTAATAATAGAAGTACTCCTGTACTTATATATGAGTCTGCTAAATTGAAAACATACTCAAAAAATGTGTATTCTTGACCACCAATTACAGGAAGCCACTCTGGCCAAATCCAGGTTGCAAGAGGAAACTGAATCATATCAACTACACTTCCATAAAAGAGAGGCGCATATCCAACTTCAGGAAATAAAGATGCTACTTGACCGTAGCTCGAAGAAAAGATAATACCATAAAATACTGAGTCAATAAGATTACCAACTGCACCAGCTAATATTAAACAAAGACAAAAAATTAATAATTGAGAAGCTCTCTTCTTAATCATATTTCTTAACCAAAAACCTAGACCAATACAAGCAAAAATCCTAAATAATGTTAAGATTAATTTTGCAGTATTATCGTCAAGAAAAGGTAATAACGTATTCAGACTAGCACCCATAGCCATACCCTTATTCTCAATAAATAATAGCTTAAAAAATCCAATATCAATTATAGGAGGTTCACCAATGGTGAGAGGATAATTTAATTTAATGTAAAATTTAACTACTTGATCTAAAAATATTAAAGCTATAATCAGAGCTAATGATTTTCTAGCATCAATATTTTTAATAAAAGGAATCAAGTTTTCAATATTTAGTTTTGTATATTTTTTGCCTCTATACTAAGTGTTGCGTGAGGAACTATTTTAAGTCTTTTCTTATTGATTAGTTTACCAGTAACTCTACATATACCATATGTCTTATTTTCAATTCTCACTAGGGCATTTTTTAAATCCCTAATAAATTTTTCTTGCCTCAAGGCTAGTTGTGTGTTAGCTTCCTTTGACATTGTTTCAGATCCTTCCTCAAATGACTTAAAGGTAGGAGATGTATCGTCAGTTCCATTATTGCTATCATTCATGTATGCACTCTTTAATAAATCTAAATCAACCTGTGCCTTTTCAATTTTTGCATTAATTATTTTTCTAAAGCTTTCTAATTCTTTATCTGAATATCTGTTTTTTGAACTTTTACTCATTTTAAATTTTGTTTATAGTTATCACAGTTTTAATATCGTCAAACTCTAAAGTCTCACCTTCATTATCAAAATTCTCGCTAAAATATAATTTATTTGCCAATGTTTCACCTTTGATATAGTCTAAATTTGACTTAATTGCATTTTCCAATTTTTCAGACTTTTTGATGTTAATCTCAATTTTGTCGGTGACTTCTAAGTCTTTACTCTTTCTTATATTTTGAATCCTATTAACAAGCTCTCTAGCAATACCCTCATTTATAAGATTTTCATCTAGTTTAAGATCTAATGCAATAGTTGTTCCATCACCACTTGCCACTGATAATCCCTCTATGTCTTTATAGTTTATTTCTACATCCCCTAGATCAATTGTAACATTAGTATTTTTAATCATAAAATTTGCTTTTCCATCTCTTTCTAAATCTTCAATTTGCTCTTGAGTGAAGCCTTTGATAATATTAGAAACATCATTAATTATTGAACCATATCTTGGTCCTAAAATTTTGAAATTAGGCTTCAGCTCCTTAACAAGCAACGAATCTTTACTATCTAAAAATTCAATATATTTTACATTAATTTCAGATAATATTTGAGCCTTAGCATTTTCAATGTCATTTCTATCATTATTGTCCTTAACTGGGATAATGATCTTATTAAGTGGCTGTCTAACCTTTAGCTTTTCTTTTTTTCTAATTGATAGTGCAAGTGAACAAATATTTCTTACTTGATTTATTCTCTTTTCTAGTTCTAATTTAATTAAATCCTCATCTGAAGCAGGAAATTCAGATAAATGAACTGACTCATAGTCCTCTTTTTTAGTTACGGAGTTAATACATTGATAAATATATTCTGAGTAAAAAGGAGCAATTGGTGAAATAAGTTTACTTATAGAGGATAAGCACTCATAAAGAGTCTGATAAGCTGAAATTTTATCATTATTATACTCACCCTTCCAAAACCTCCTTCTTGATAATCTAACATACCAATTGCTTAATTTTTCTTGAACAAAATCACTTATTTCTCTTGAGGCAGGAGTCAGCTCATACTCATTGTAATAATTGTCTACTCTTTTTATTAAAGAGTTCAATTCTGACAGTATCCATTGATCTAATTCTGATCTTTTTTCAAACGCTATTATATCTTCCTGATATGAAAAATTATCGATATTAGCATAAAGACTAAAAAAACTATATACATTATGAAATGTACCAAAAAACTTTCTTTTTACTTCAGCTACACCCTCCTCATCAAACTTTAAATTATCCCAAGGATTTGAGTTTGAAATCATATACCATCTAACCGCATCAGCACCATATTCATCAATTATTTTAAATGGATCTACCGCATTACCTAGTCTCTTGGACATTTTCTGTCCATTTTTATCTAGAACTAAACCATTTGACACTACGTTTTTATATGAAATTGAGTCAAACACTAAAGTTGAAATAGCATGAAGAGTATAAAACCATCCTCTTGTTTGATCAACACCCTCTGCAATGAAATCAGCTGGAAAATTAATTTTATTATCAATTAAATCTTTGTTCTCAAAAGGATAATGAAATTGGGCATAAGGCATTGATCCTGAATCAAACCAAACATCGATAATATCTTTTTCCCTTTTCATTGGCTTACCTTTACTTGATGTAAGAGTTATTTCATCAACAATATCCTTATGAAGATCTATATTCAAATAATTCTCATCTGACATATTGCCAATATCAAAATCAGGGTATGGATTAGATGACATATGGCCATTTTTAACTGAAAATTCAATTTCATTAATAAGCTCTTCTGCCGAACCAATCACTTTGATTTCTTCATTTTCTTCATCAGTCCAAATTGGTATAGGAATTCCCCAGAATCTTGATCTTGAAAGATTCCAATCATTAGCAGTCTTTAACCAATTTCCAAATCTACCATCACCAGTTGACCTGGGTTTCCAATTAATTTCCTGATTTAATTCAAACATTCTGTTTGATAAGCTATCCATTTTTATAAACCAAGATTCCATTGGATAGTATAGAACTGGCTTATCAGTTCTCCAACAATGAGGGTAAGAATGTGAATATTTCTCTACTTTAAATGCGCGATTTAATTCTTTAAGTCTAATGGATATTTCAACATCAACAGATTTTTCTGGAATACAATCTGATTCATAATATTCATTTTTTACATATTTGCCACTTATTAAACCAATTCCGTCAATAAATTTTCCTTTAAGATCAACAAGTGGAACTTTAATGCCATTTTTATCTAAAACTTGTAATGGTGGAACTTCAGGTTTTGCTGATTTTGCAGCCTTATAGTCATCTGCTCCGAATGTTGGAGCTGTATGAACAATTCCAGTTCCATCATCAGTAGTAACAAAATCTCCACTTATTACTCTAAATGCATTTTCTGGATTATCCAATGGTAGAGGAGATTCTTCCCAAATTCTTTCATATCTGATATTTTCTAAACTCTTACCAGATACTTCATGGCATATTAAATAAGGTATATCACGCTTTTCAGTGTTATATGAGTTTAATTCTTTCTCAGTTTTTACCTCATAAAAAATCTTAGAAAAAATCTTATCAATTAGTTTTGAGGCTATTACAACAGTTACTAACTCTTTTGTGTACTGATTATATGTTTTAACAAAAGAATATTTGATCTTCTTACCAATAGTTAATGCTGTATTTGAAGGAAGTGTCCATGGTGTAGTTGTCCAAGCAAGAAAATAAAATGGGTATAGATTAATCAATTCATTAGGGAGTCCTTCTTTTATAGATTTAAACTGAGCCACAACAGAAGTATCACTAATATCTCTATATGCACCAGGCTGATTAAGTTCATGTGAGCTTAAACCGGAACCAGCAGCAGGTGAATAGGGCTGAACAGTATAGCCTTTGTATATCAAATTCTTATTGTAAATTTCTTTTATAATCCACCATACGGATTCCATATATTTAGATTCAAATGTTACATAAGGATCAGACATATCAATCCAATAACCCATCTCCCTTGTTAAAGATTCCCAGTCAGAAGTATATTTCATAACAGCTTCTTTACAAGCTTGATTATATTCCGATACACTAATCTTATTTCCAATATCATCTTTTGAAATCCCTAGTTCTTTCTCTACACCTAATTCAACAGGAAGTCCATGAGTATCCCATCCAGCCTTTCTTTTAACGTTAAATCCTTTGATAGTCTTATATCTACAAAAAGCATCTTTTATCGTTCTTGCCATTACGTGGTGAATTCCAGGCTTGCCGTTTGCAGAAGGAGGGCCTTCAAAAAAAACAAAGCTTTTTCTGTTATCTCTATTGGATGATTTGATAAAGACATCATTTTTAGCCCAGAAATCTTCAATCTCTTTTGCAATTGAATTAAGTGAAAAATTTTTTGATTCTTTAAATCCCATTAGACCTAGAATTAAAGGCGAAATTAATGATTTTAGATCAAAATAAAGTTAATTAGGTACTTTATAATTTAAGATTTAAACCTGCTTGGAAAGATCTTCCAGGTGCAGAAATTCCGGAAGCAAATGTTCTATAATGAATATCAAAAATATTTGTAATCCCAAGTCTTAATGTGGAATTTGATGATATTTTTTTGCTTGCAAAAATTGAAAAATCTGACCAATTTGGGGTTCCTAAGAAATTTTTTAATCCATCTTGATCGATAATATATGGGGTTTCATCTAGACCATCCTCTCCTCCTATACTATATTCTGAAGGATCTTTTGAATCACTAAATTTATATACAGCCCTAATTGTTAAATCATTATTAATATAGTTCAACGAAAGTGATCCAAATAGAGGTGATATCGAGGGAAGTGGACCATACGATTCATTATTATCCCCTTTAGTATACGTTAGGCTGTAATCAATTTTTAAACTTCTACTTAAATTATTGAAACCATCAATTGAAAATCCATGAATGAACCTATTGCCCAGATTCTTATTAGCAATTGTAGTTACTTCCTCATTATTATAGATAATTGTAGATGTATCAGGAGTAGTAATATCAGAGTAAACTATATATTCTGCTCTTCCAATATGTCTAGAAATTATTGTACTAAAACCTCTAATTGAGAAATAACTTTTGCCATCAAGAGATTTATAATCAACCCCTAAATCTAAATTATATGCATATTCAGGTTTTAAAAATGTATTAGGAACAACTAACAATCCATTATTTTCTCTAATCTTCCCTATATCATCAATATTTGGATTTCTAAAACCACTTGATAAAACTGTATTTATTTGAATTTTATTACTTGGCCTTAATTTCATTGACACAGTAGTTGTTAATGCCTCAGAATTTAAATTAACTTTTGATAATTGAGGATTTACTGATATAACATCATTCCAACTAGCATTTAATTTTGTAAATGTTAGTCTTGTTCCAACATTGAAGGTAAAAAACTCACTCATGTTCCATGACCAGTTTACATAAGATGCAAAGCTTGCGTATGAACTTCCATCACTAGGATATCTGGTGGGTATTGCAGTTTTTTCGCCTAACCCTACAACATTATTGCCATCGACACTTAAAGTCCTGTCATAGGCTTTCGAATAATTATGGTTATATGTTGTCTCTACTCCATATGAAAGAGTATGTCCATTATTAAAAGATGTATCAAAGTCACCATTTAAGCTAAACACTTTTAAATCCTCTATCTGATGAGATCTATTTAATGAGTTAAACTTTCTTTTAATTCTACTCTCATTAATTTTCTGGAATCCAAAAGTTATAACACCTTTATCCATGAATTTCTTTTTTGGAAAAATTCTCAGACTTGGAGAAATCAATAATCTTTTTT
>Ga0208130_1000704_pt1 | contig 16957 bp, 16 predicted proteins | sample ETNtaG_31_FD_185771 | JGI IMG/M metagenome (GOLD analysis project Ga0208130, IMG submission 185771) | Marine microbial and viral communities from oxygen minimum zone, Eastern Pacific Ocean - ETNP201310SV78 (SPAdes) (version 2) | ecosystem: Environmental > Aquatic > Marine > Oceanic ...
TGGGATTGATATTAAAAGAATTGACTTGGCTGATGATTTGTTAGAAGCTGGTGCTACAGAGATCACATTAGCTGTTAATGGACCCTCCTATGATCTTACACAGGTAAAAGAATGGATAGCCTGGAGAGACTCTAAAGAGTAAATTTAATAATGGACATAATCATTCTTCTCTTTGGGTTTTCGATTGGTTTGGTCCTCCTAGTAAAAGGGGCTGATGAAATGGTCAGCTCTGCTGTTCAAATTGCTTTAAAATTCAAACTACCAAGTTCAATAGTCGGTGCAACCTTTATTGGGTTTGGTACATCTGCACCAGAACTATTTGCGAGTACTGGTGCGGCGCTAAAAGGAGACCTAGATCTTGGTATTGGTAATATAGTAGGCTCTAATATTGCCAATTCATTACTAGTGGTTGCCGTACTATATCTTGCGTTGCCAAAAGATTTTTCAAAAAATATCAACCTAAATCAAATTAGCCCTATCTGGATGGCAATACTGACTACAGTTTTTGTTTCAACTTATGTTCTTACAGATAAATTTCCATTTCTACTTGGAATAGTTCTTCTTGTTTTAGTTGTATATGTAATTTATAAAATGATAAGTACCGAAAGCGTTGATGAAGATGATCTAATTGAAGAAGAAAGGGAATATATTTGGGTAAGAGGTGGATTATCCCTAATTGCAACTCTTTACGGAAGTCAATTAGTTGTAGATAATGCAGTTGAAATAGCATCAATATTTGGAGTCTCTTCGTTGGTTATAGGGTCAACGATTATTGCAATTGGCACAAGCTTGCCAGAAGTTGCTGGTACTGTATCCGCTGCAAAAATGCGAAAGCCTGATATTGTATTTGGAAATATTTTTGGTTCAAACTTGTTCAACATTGGACTGGTTGGTGGAGCAGCCATAATGATTAGCCCAGGAGAAATAAGTTCTGTAATTGATTATCAACTCTTCATAATGTACTTTGTTTCTTTTGTTGTAATATTTCTCTCAAGAAACATAATTAAAAGAAATACAATACTCGGATATGTATTCGCGGCTTCCTACGTTCTTTTTCTAATTAGCTTGTTTTAGTATCCTTATTTTTCAAAAAGAAAATTAATCCAATTAAAGCTAACAACAATCCGCCAATTTGGTTCCAAGTAAAGATTCCGATTGTTGAATCACCCATTCCAAATCTTAGTGTGTCTAAGACAGCCCTTTGTGACCCATACCATACAGCCCATAATCCTATCCATGAACCCTTTCCAAAAGTAAAGCGAGACTGTAGGTTTCTAAAAATATAAAAAATTAGCAAAGCAAGTATCAGATCATACATAGCAACATGATGAAAAGTTCCACAAGTTGTTAAAGGCTCAAAACACTCAAGTGAGTTATGTTGTGGAGCTACATCGTAACCTGGTTTTATTTCATAACCTAAAAAGAAATTTGTTTCTCTTCCTAGGTGTTCCACAATTGCTAAATCTCCGATTCTGCCAATTACTGTACCCAGTATCAAGCCTGTAGCAGCGTAATCACCATATTGTTTAAAATCTTGTTTATTTAATACGGTAATTTTTAAATAAGCGGCGATAATTCCGCCTGCCATACCGCCCATAATTGAATAACTGCCTGTTAGTGTGAATATATCATCTAATCCATAGTTTGGATTGGCATACCACTGGGCAGGAATAGTAAAAAATCTAGCACCTAGAATCGCACCAAATATAGCCCAGGTAAGAGCTTCTGAAAACAATACACTATCAGCACCATCTTCCTCTGAAAGCTTCAATGCATGATTTGCACCAAAATAAAAACCAACAGCAGCAAAAACACCGTGCAGAGATAGTGAAACAGGCCCTATTTGAGTAATAGGTATTGGTGGATATGTTATTGATAAAAGAAGTTCTTGCATATTTAGATATTACTCAAAGTAAAGAATATATCGGCAACCATAGATAAAAATATAACTGCAAGATAGGTGTTCGAAAATACGAAATAAGAAATAGCTTTTATTTCTTTTCTATAAAGTTGATATGATTTATACATCAAATATATCCCAAAAATTAGAGCTAGTAAAAGATAGACGATACCTAACTGCAGTATTGGTGCAAGCAGCAGTGATGTAAGGACAGTTGCACATGAATATATTCCAATGAAAATTGATGTTCTTTTATAGCTTTCTTGAGTAGGTAGCATTGGAAAATTTGCGTCTTTATAATCATTTAGTTTATCAATAGATAGTGCCCAAAAATGAGCAGGTGTCCAAAGAAATACCAACAAGAATAATAGCCATGAGCCAGTTTCTAAATTTGTACCTGTTGCAGACCAACCTATAAGTACGGGAGCGGCACCAGCTGCCCCACCAATAACAATATTTTGATTTGTTCTTGGTTTTAGAAAAAGAGTGTAAACAAATGAATAAAAAATATTAGCTGACAGTGCTATAAAAGCAGCCACTTCAGTTGTTTGGGTATATAAAATTAGAAATCCACTTACTCCAAGACAGATTGAATATACGTAAGCGCTGTTTTTTGTGATTTCACCCGTTACAAGAGGTCGATCTGCTGTTCTTTCCATTAATCTGTCGGTTTCAATTTCAAAAATTTGATTAAGAACATTTGCACTTACTGCAAGTAGGGTGCCTCCCAGAAGGGTCCATAGAATTAAATCAATTGGCGGAAATCCATATATAGACACAACCATAGAAGGAACTGTTGTGATTAACAAGAGCTCAACAATTCTTAATTTAGAGAGTCTTAAATATTTTGATATATGTTTTCTGTTAACAATATCCATAACGACATAGTACTTATGATTACACTATATATAGTTTCAACGCTATTCTTAGTTATTGTTGATAATATAAATATGCTTGTGAAAAATATTTTTAAATTAAAGAATTTAAGGTTTTTTGTTCTAATCTTTTTGTCCGCCTGTATAGAAAATGCACCCCTAGACTCTTTAAGTCCAGAAGGTCCTTATGCAAGATCTATAGATGAATTATTCTGGCTTACATTTTGGATTGCAGTTGTTGTTTTTGTTATTGTCCAAGGTGCTCTGCTTCTCTCCATTTTTGTATTCAAAGAAAAACCAGATAGTCCTGAACCAAAACAGATTCATGGAAATACTAAATTAGAAATTCTCTGGACTGTAATTCCTGTAATTATTTTGGCAGTGATTGCAGTACCTACTGTTAGAACTATCTTCGACTTAGCTAATGAGCCAGAAGATGCATTAAAAATTGAAGTAATTGGACATCAATGGTGGTTTGAGTATAAATATCCTGATTACGATATAACTACAGCAAATGTTTTAGTTATTCCTTCTGATAGACCTGTAAGGCTTGAAATGTGGTCAAATGATGTTCTTCACAATTACTGGGTACCAAAATTAAATGGAAAAAGATACTTAGTTCCCGGTCAGACAACATATTTAAATTTACATGCTGATTCTCCTGACGAATTTTGGGCTCAATGTGGTGAGTATTGTGGTTTAAGCCACTCCAAGATGAGAGGCCGTGTGCTTTCACTGTCTGAAAGTGATTTTCAAGCATGGATAAAAAATCAACAACAAAATGCAAACAAACTTGAAGGAAACTCTCTTGCAGCTGAAGGTCAGCAAGTTTATTTAAATGCTGGATGCACACAGTGTCACGTAATAGATGGCGTGTGGGATGTGCAGGGTGACAGAATTGCACCAAACTTGACTCATTTTGCAAATAGAAATGTTTTTGCAGGTGCAGCCCTCTACAACACTGAAGAGAATCTAAGTAAATGGCTCGCAAACCCCGCTGAAATAAAACCTGGTACATTTATGCCTAATCTAGAATTGACTGAAGCAGAGATTAATGCTTTAATTGCCTATCTAGGGACACTTAAATGACAAAAATTATTGAACCAAGTAAACAAAGTAGTATTTTCAGAAGACCTTCATCTGAAACTGGTATATGGAGCTGGATTACTACTGTTGACCATAAAAGAATTGGGATTATGTATGGTTATGCAGCATTTTTCTTTCTTTTAATTGGTGGTCTTGAAGCTTTGGTCTTAAGAATCCAACTCTCCCAACCAGATAACAATTTTTTAACAGCAGCAGAATACAATGCTATGTTCACGATGCATGGAACTACAATGATTTTCCTTGCAATCATGCCTATTAGTGCTGCGTTTTTCAACTATCTCTTACCTTTACAAATTGGTGCTCGCGACGTTGCATTTCCAAGATTGAATGCACTGTCTTTTTGGATATTTATTTTTGGCGGTGCTTTTTTATACTCAACATTTATATTCGGTACAGCTGGAGCCCCAGAAGGTGGTTATCTAGCTGAAGAAGTTGGCTGGCTTGGGTCTGCTCCCAATGGGGGTTGGTTTGGATATCAACCTAATGCAGGTATGAAATATTCTCCTGGAACTGCAATGGACTATTGGGCTATTGGATTACAAATACTTGGTATAGCCTCTTTAATTTCAGCTTTTAACTTTATTACAACAATTATTAATATGCGAACAAAAGGCATGCGCTTTATGAGAATGCCTGTATTTACATGGATGACTTTTGCAGTGTCTTTCTTGCTAGCCTTTTCGCTTCCTATTATTGCAATTGCTCTTTTTTATGTGACCTTTGATAGAAAGTTTGGAACAACTTTTTTCCTAACAGAAGGTGGTGGAGATCCTATATTATGGCAACATCTTTTCTGGTTATTTGGACACCCTGAAGTTTACATCCTAATACTTCCTGCATTTGGAATCGTCTCTGAAGTTTTACCAACATTTTCAAGAAAACCACTATTTGGATATGCTGCAATAGTGTTTGCTGGATTTGGAATAGCATTCATAGGTTTTGGCGTTTGGGCACACCACATGTTTGCTTCAGCAATTAGTCCTGTAGCTCAAGCTGGTTTTGGATTGTCAACGATGGTTATTGCTGTCCCAACAGGTGTGAAAATTTTTAATTGGCTTGGAACGATATGGGGTGGAAAGCTCAAGCTGAATACTCCAATGTTATTTTCATTGGGTTTTATAGGTATGTTTGTTATCGGTGGTTTGAGTGGAGTTACTCACTCTATTGTTCCCGCTGATACGCAACAAACAGATACTTACTATGTAGTTGCACATTTTCACTATGTCTTATTTGGCGGTGCGTTATTTGGTATTTTCTCAGGTCTTTATTATTGGTTCCCAAAAGTTTGGGGGAAAATGTACAATGAATCTCTTGGGAAAATTCATTTTTGGTTAATGATGATTGGATTTAACTTAACTTTTGGACCTATGCACTGGTTAGGACTTCAGGGCCAAGTAAGGCGTACATGGGTTTATGCTGAGGAAACTAATTTACAATTCTGGAACATAGTAGTGACTGTTGGTGCATTCATTATTGCACTATCAATAATCGTATTTATGATTAATTGGATCTTCTCAAAGAGAAATGGTGAAAAAGCGCCATTTGACCCATGGGATGCAAGGACGATTGAATGGACAATACCATCGCCTACCCCTGTTTGGAATTTTTCAAAAGCACCAGAAGTCAAATCACTTGATGATTTTTGGCATACTAAATATTCTGAGGATGAAGATGGAAGAGCTGTTAGGCGTGAAGAAGCTGATCAAATATTGCTGGATTTAGAAGAAGAGGGTTTAAATCCAACTGAGCATATTGCACTACCAAACCCTTCATATTTTCCTATTGTTTTAGCTTCCGGTCTTCCCTTTCTTGGATATGCCGTGATTTACAAATCTATACCATTAGCATTGGTTGGTACTGTGTTGCTTCTTATAGGAGGTTTTGGCTGGGGTACTGAGCCATTGGAAGAAGAAATCCACGAAGACTTAAATGAGTAGCTCACACGCATATCCGCATGAACCAACGGGTGTAGAAACAAGAAAACTTGGGTTTTGGGTTTTCTTATCCACAGAAATACTATTTTTTGGGACATTAATAACAACCTTTATGATTTTCAAAGGTAAAGACTTTCCTGGTATGAAGCTTACCGATGTTTATGATATTCCATTCACATCTATCAGTTCTTTCATATTGTTAATGAGTTCTTTGACTATGGTTCTAGCTCATAATGCTTTAGAAGCTGACGACCAAGAGAAAACAAGAGTATGGCTTCTTGCAACAGCTATGTTGGGTTCAGTATTTTTAGCTGGCCAAATTTACGAATTCACTGAGTTTTATCACAAAGGTTTTGAATTGAATACTAATATTTTTAGTTCATCATTTTACGTTTTAACAGGCTTCCACGGCTTACATGTCTTTATAGGTGTTGTTCTGCTTCTAGCACTTTGGGGAATTGGTCAGCGACAAAAAGGGTTGACTCTTGAGGGTGGGATGAATCTTGAATTTGTTGCACTATATTGGCACTTTGTTGACATTGTATGGATAGTATTGTTTACGGTAGTTTATTTAATTTAATATGTCTGAAAATCACATAGAACACCCTACACCAAAAAAATATATTCAAATAGCAATTGTGCTTGGTATTTTAACAGCTATTGAAATTGCTCTTTATTACACAGAAGATATTGTAGGTGTATTCACAGATCCTCTTTTAATCTTTCTTGCAGTTGGTAAATTTATAATTGTTGTTGGTTGGTTCATGCATTTACGTTATGAAAATAAAATGGTTAATAGGTTCTTTATTGGCGGTATGGTGTTGGCACTAATATTATTCACTATCGTCATGGTTGAAAGAGCTTCTGCAAACTATTTTTAAATATCAATGCAAGAATTAACTTGGCATCCTCACTATGACGTATGGGCTTTGATAATAACTCTTGTAATTTTCTTTGAGTTCACAACAAAAAAAGAGCATATCAAAAAACCAAAAAGAAAAACTTGGTACTCAGGTCTTCTTGTGCTGTGGATATTTACAGATTACCCAATTCATGATATCGGTGAGAAATATTTGTTTTCTGTCCACTCCGTAGAGCATTTAGTTCTAGCCTTAGTTTCGCCCCCACTTTTGTTAATGGGTATGCATAGAGACATGAAAGAACTTATTTCAATAAAGCCATTCATTAGACTTTTAAAAATTACCTCAAAACCTGTAGTTGCTTTTTTTATGTTTAATTTTGTTATGGTTGGTATGCACTGGGCATCCGTAGTAAATTTAATGGTCACAAATACTGTTGCTCACTTCTTTATACACTCAGTAATGCTTCTCGTCTCGCTCAATATGTGGGTTCCTGTAATTGGATTTAATGAAGAAATTAGGCCAATTAACTCAGCAGCAAAAATAGCTTATCTATTCTTGCAGTCTTTGCTTCCGACAATACCGGCGAGCTTTTTGGCTTTTGGAACTGAACCACTTTACTCTGCCTATGTTATGAGTGATAATATATTTAATATCTCAGTAATAAATGACCAAACTCTGGCTGGTTTAATTTTGAAACTAGGAGGTGGTGTCATATTATGGATTTCCATATTGGTTATTTGGATGAGATGGTATCAAGATGAAAAAACATTTGATGATGTAGTTAGAAATAGCTCAAATGACTAGAATTATATAGATTTTATTATGAATGAAAACCTAGTAGAACAAGTTAGCTCGAGTAGTGGCATTCCTCAAATGTTGGTTTCTAGATCAGCTCAAGCTAGAGCTGAAGCATCAGGTGTTTCAGTAGACGACGTGCTAAACAGTTGGACTGGTGGTGAAGCTATTCAATCTTCTCCGGCCCCCACAACCGTTCCTTCCACACCTGAGACTGAAACAGCTCCAGCTGCCAAAGAAGAATCGTTAATACCTGAAGTCGAAAATGTGGAAGAAGAACTGGAACAAATTGATTATGAAGTAGAGAAAACTAAAACTGCAGTTCTTATTAAAGAAGACTTTCCCCCACCGGTGAGTATGAGTGAAAAATTGCTTAAATCTTTAAAATTTGGTTTAGGATTTGGTTTAATAGCGGGTTTTATACAAGGTCTACTATCCAGCTCTTATCTTTATGATGGATTAATACTTGAAGCTGAGACACAAAAATTAATAGCTGAGTACGATACAGTTTCTTTTGTAATTATTATTTCGCTATCAACAAGTTTTTTAGGAACACTTAATTCTTTAAATATAAAGAAATTTTTAGATTCGAACTATGAAGGATTTGGAATTTTAACTACTGACAGAGAGTCTATATTTACTGGTGGAGGGCTGGGTTTAGTTTTTGGCTCATCAACAGCTTTTTTTATAATCAACAGCATAGGTCAAAGAATTGAGGGAATTCTACCTGAAGATCCAGTTACAAATTTAATAGCTGTAGGCGGTGCTTTTTGGAGGGTAGTTTTAATCTCAACATTTGTTCAAGCGGCTATATCTTCCCTCACAATGATACTTGGCGTCCCTAAAGGATTAGAGGAATATGAAGATGCGGAAGCTCAAAAAATACGTCAAAGAATTGTAGGATCAGTCGTAATACCTCTAGGATCAATTGTTGTTGGTGGCCTAATAGCAGTTGCAATTGCTCAAGTTTTTCTTAACTTCCATGAGTATGCGCCACTTTTTGCATTAATTATCTCAGCTGCAATCCTCCTTTTTGCGAGTGCAATGAGCGCTGCACCAAAAATAAAGATTACAAAAAGTGAAGTTCTAATTGCTTCAGCCGGCGTATTGACTCTTATAATTATTATCGCAAGTGTTGCCGCGAGTCAACACTAAGTTTATGGTTCAGTCATTTAACGATAAAAAAACTGTAGAAGAATATTTAGCATCTGATAGATGGCTTAACACAAAAAGAGACTACTCAGTTAATGATATTTGTTCCTTAAGGCCTTCATTTAAGGTTGAGCATTCTTTATCTGAAATAGGATCAGCATTGCTTTTAGGGCTTCTTGGTAGAGAAAACGCATGGGTTTCTGGACTAGGAGCTGCAACAGCACAACAAGCACTTCAAATGTTTCATCTTGATTATGAAATTATTTATGTCAGCGGTTGGCAAGTTGCAGCGGAGAGTAATATAGGTGCAAACACCTATCCAGACTTATCTCTTTACCCTTCAAACAGTACTCCAAATTTTGTAAAAAAAATAAACAATACTCTTCTCAGAAGAATGACAGAACTCAACAAAGAAAAGTTGCCTCCAATTGTTGCTGACGGTGAATCTGGATTTGGTGGAATTTATAATGTATACGAACTTACTAATCAATTTATAGATGCTGGAGTATCAGGAATTCATTTTGAAGATCAACTTGCTTCAGAAAAAAAATGTGGACATGTTGGTGGAAAAGTTGTAATACCAACACATGAATATATTAAAAAATTAAATTCCGCAAGGATTGCATCAGATGTTGCAGGTATTCCAATAGTTCTTATCGCAAGAACAGATGCACTAAATGCAAAATTAATGACATCAGATTTTGACGATAGAGACAGAAAATTTTTAAGCAAAAAAAGAACATCTGATGGTTATTTTTTAATTGAAAATAATCATGAGATGGCTATCTCTAAATCATTAAGCTATGCCGAATATGCCGATGTCATTTGGTGTGAAACGAATACCCCTGATTTAGGCTTTGCTAAAGAGTTTGCTGATGAAATTAAGAAATCTTTTCCTAATAAAATTCTTGCTTACAATTGCTCTCCGTCTTTCAATTGGTTAGATAAATTTACTAAAGAAGAGGTTGAAAACTTTCAAAATAATCTAAATGATTATGGTTATAAACTTCAATTTGTTTCACTTGCAGGGTTTCACTCCCTAGCTAGTTCTATGTATGACCTAGCAAATAAATACAAAGGTGGAAATATGAATGCCATAATTGAATTACAACAATTCGAAAAAGACCTATCCAAAGATGGCTATACAGGAATGAAACATCAGCAAGAAGTTGGTGGAAACTATTATGAAAAAATTGGTGAAGCTTTGCTTGGGGATGACTCGGAATTACTTTCAGAAAAAGACTCTACAGAGAGTACACAATTTTAATAGAATATAAAAATGACATATTTTAAAAACAAAACAGTAATAATGAGTGGAGGCTCACGTGGTGTGGGTCTTGAAATTGCAAAAGCATTAGGAAGAGATGGTGCAAATATTGCAATACTAGCGAAAACAACTGAGCCACATCCTACTCTTCCAGGTACTATTTTTACTGCCGCTAAAGAAATTGAGGAAGTAGGAGGTACTGCGCTTCCAATAGTTTGTGATATTAGATACGAAGAGCAAGTAGAAGCTGCTGTTGAAGAAACTGCAAGCAAATTTGGCGGTATCGATATTTGTATCAATAATGCAAGTGCTATTCATTTAACCGACACAATCAATACTCCAATGAAAAGATACGACTTAATGCACAACATCAATGTTCGAGGAACATTCATGCTCAGTCAAAAATGTATTCCTCATTTAATAAAGGGCGATAATTCCCATATCTTAACCCTTTCCCCGCCGCTTGATATATCAAGAAAGTGGTTTGGAATTACATTAGCTTATACAACAGCTAAATACGGAATGTCACTTGTTGCTCATGGCTTAGCTGAAGAACTTGGAAAACAGAATGTAGCGTCTAATTGCCTCTGGCCAAGAACCTCGCTTGATACTGCCGCTGTCAGAAATGTAATTGGTGAAGAGTTGGTAAAAGGATCTAGAAAGCCATCTATTTATGCAGATGCTGCTTATGCAGTATTAAAGAGAGATTCTTCAACATGTACTGGGAATTTCTTTTTAGACCAAGACGTTTTAGAAGAAGAAGGCATTACAGATTTTGATCAGTATGCGATTGATCCAGAAGCAACCCTGGTTTCAGACTTTTTTGTTGATGACAATCCTGAAGGTTGGATTCAAGCTTTATAATTTAAGTTTTATATAGAAACTAAATAATCTAATTTCCTAGGAAATCAATAACACTTTCCCATCCTTTAGACGTGCCCTTATAAAACTCTGTATATTGGCAATTTGAACAAGTGATTGCTACAAATTTTCGATTTTGAATATTCATAAAACGTGACCAAGTTTTTCCTGTCATTGTAACAGTGTCTTCTGAAAAACTAGTAGATTCGCACTTAGGACAGACCCACTGTTTTTTCTGTACTGGATATCTTTCTTGATTCACAAGCAAAGGATAGTAAAAAAAATCTAAAATTACTTTTAAATGGACTGGTAAAAAATAGAGGGGTAAAATTTGGTATGTCTAAATTTTTAAGAGTTTTATCACTTTCAATGCTCTTATTCCTATTTGCCTGTGGCTCTGAAGAAGCTGCAAGCCTTGATCCACAAATTGTAAAGGTCGTCGACGATGAGTTTTCACCAAGAGTGTTGTATGTTGAGCCAGGGACAACCGTAATTTGGGAATCCGGAGGAGCAAACAATCATAACGTGATTGCTAGTGATGGGTCTTGGCAAGCAATTTCATCAGATTATTTTGAGTATGGAATCATCACTAAAGGTGATCAGTACGAGCATACTTTTAATGAGCCCGGCATATATGAATATTATTGTCCATATCATGGAACAAATAATAAAGGTATGGTTGGCACCATAGTTGTAGGCGATGTAGATTACGTAGTCACGGAAGACATTACCGAAGTAACCTTGAGTGAAAATGTGTTAAAAGTTGGTAAAAACGAACAGTACACAAAAATACAGGATGCAGTTGATGATGCAGCTACAGGAGACTTGGTACTCATAGGTCCTGGAGTGTATAACGAAAGTGTAACAGTTACTACATCCTATATAACGCTTCGTGGTACAGATAGAAACAAAGTGATTATTGATGGTCAGTTTATGAGCGAAAATGGCATACAGATTTATGAAACAGATGGTGTCACTGTTGAAAATTTATCAGTAAGAAATTTTACTCTAAACGGAGTTTATTGGAATACATCAAAGGGGTTTAAAGGGTCTTATCTAACCGTATATAACAACGGTGATTATGGGGTGTATGCATTCAATTCGACAGATGGAGTATTTGATAACGTTTATGCATCCGGACATCCTGATAGCGGTATCTATATTGGACAATGCTACCCATGTAATTCTTTAATATTTGATAATGTTGTAGAGGGAAATGCACTAGGTTACTCAGGAACAAATGCTGGAGGTCATTTATATTTATACAATAATATTTGGAGAGATAACATGTCTGGAATCGTGCCAAACACACTTGACTCTGAATTAAATCCACCTGGAAGAGAAACTACAATTATTGGAAATCTAGTTATAGATAATAACAACTATGATGCTCCGACAAATAGATTTGGTGTCGTTGCAAAAGGTATGGGTATTGTTGTACCAGGAAGAGTTGGCGACATAATAGAGAAAAATTTAGTCGTTAATCACGACAGATATGGAATAGTTGCAAGCCCTATGTTGGATGCAAATTTATATTTTTCACAACATGTAAGTGTTGAAAATAACGTCGTTTTAGATTCCGGATATACTGACTTGGCGTTGGCAGGCCCTTGGGGTCCGGGTAACTGCTTTGAAAATAATATATATCAAACAAGTACACCACCTCTTCTAGAACAACTTCATAATTGTTCCTCTATAAATTCCTCGAGTATGATTGCAAGATTTCCTCTCCAAGGTGACCCTTCTGGTTTAATGATGCTTGCTGGATTTTTTGCAGATGCACAAACAACTGAGCTTGATAAGGATAGGTATAAGGAATATCCGTGGCCCAAAGAGCAAGAAAATATGAAATTCACTGATATAAACAAGCCTTCGCCGGCAATAAATTTATTTTATGTACCTGATCTTGAATCAATTCAAGTTCCAACAAACTTACTCAATGAGAATTTAGAAAATTACTACAATGCTGAAAAGGAGATAATTATGAGCGGAGTACCCATTTCAAGCCCAACAATATGGCAGTTACTATTTCAACTTTACGGATATTTAATGCCGTTTGTGTTGTATGCTGCATGGGCTGCTTTGGCAATAAAAGATATTGATTCTAATGAAAGAGTCAGCGGAAGTATGAAATACGTTTGGTTAGGGGTTGTTTACCTTGTTCCATTTTTTGGAGTTTTGGTTTACCATCTTGTCGGACCAAGTGCAATTTCCCGAAGTATGAAACTAGCTGCTATTGTTGGTGGATTGTTTAGCTATATCGCAATCCTGGTTGCAGGAGCAATAATTAGTGGCCTTGTTTAGTTAAATCAACTTTTTTTTATGTCATTTAAGAATATTCTTTGCTTTGGCACATTAAATCCTGACTTAATTTATTTCATTGACGAACTACCTAGTCAAGGTGATGATATTAGGAGCTCTAGTTCCAAAATAAGAGCGGGTGGAACAGCAATAAATTGCTCAGAACTTATAACTCTCTGGAAAAAATCTGTGCATGTCAGAGGAAACAGCATAAGCGAAGATCCGATGGGTATGTATCTAACTAATCATTTAAAGAAAAATAAAATTCAATATGACGATGTAATTATTAATGAAACTCCAACTCCTACATGTTCTATTTTTGTTGATTCGACTGGTGAAAGAACAATTGTTTCTTCAGGTTATGAAAATCTAGAATGGAGCAACTTAAAAAATTTAAATAAATTTGATTCTCTAATTTTGGATAGATATTCAATTCAATTTATAAAAGATGATCTAAAAAATCTCAAAAATGAAAATAATTTATTTATATGTCAAGCAGGTTATGAACATGAAATTAATTACAAGTTAGATTTTTTAATAGTCAGCAAGGATGAAATCAACGTTGAGCAAGCAAATGATTTGATCGACTCTGAAACAGTAAAATATATTCTTTTAACATCTTCGAACCTTCCTGCAAGATTAATTAGCTCAGAAGGCAATGTAGAAATTGTGCCTCCAGATTTTAAAACTATAAATTCTACTGGTGCAGGAGATGCTACAGCTGCATATATAGCTTCGTTTGGTATTGATGATTTAATACCGACTATCAAAAATGCATGTGCTGCAGGAGCTATAGTAGCCGGCACAAATGAAAAACCTACTCTGGAAAAAATTCAAGAAATATCTGCACTTGTTGATGTAAACCTTCGATAGTGATTTATACTTTCCAAAAAAATCTACTAATATAATTACTTATGGCAGTTCCCTACAAAGCTCCAGTTAAAGATATTATCTTTGGTTATGAAGTTATAGATTCATATAATGTTTTAAATAAAATTTCTGCATTTAGTGACTTTTCAGAAGACATTGTTGTTCCAACAATGGAAGAATGTGCTAAATTCTCAGAGGAAGTTCTAGCCCCAATTAATGCCATAGGTGATCAACAGGGAGCAACGATTCAAGACGGCGTTGTTACTATGCCTGAAGAGTTTGTAGATGCTTACAAAAAATTTGCTGAATCAGGTTGGGCCTCAATTTCCCTCCCATCAGATATTGGAGGGGGTGGAATGCCCATTACTTTATCTGGAGGTACATTAGAAATTCTTAGTACAGCAAACCTAGCTTTTGGTCTTGCACCTGGTCTCAGTGCTGGCGCAATATCTGCGATAAATTTTCATGGAAACCAAGAACAAAAAGACAAGTTCCTCCCAAAACTAGTTTCAGGTGAGTGGACGGGCACAATGAATTTAAGCGAACCGCAATCAGGTTCAGATCTTGGAACTATAACAACAAAAGCAGAACCACAGGAAGATGGTTCGTATAAAATTACTGGTACAAAAGTGTGGATTACGTTTGGTGAACACAATATGACAGAAAATATAATTCACCTTGTTTTAGCAAAAGTACCAGGCTCACCAGAAGGCACTAAAGGAATTTCTATGTTTATTGTTCCCAAACGTGTGGTTAATGATGATGGTACGCTTGGTGATAAAAATAATGTCACATGTATATCTATTGAGGAAAAATTGGGAATCCATGCAAGCCCTACCTGTGTTATGGAATATGATGGCTCCGTCGGATATTTAGTTGGGGAAGAAAATCGTGGTCTTAATTATATGTTTACCATGATGAATGAAGCACGTGTATGGGTAGGAGGACAAGGTCTAGCTTGTGCCTCAGGTTCATTACAAGGTGCTGCTCAGTATGCAAGAGATAGAGTACAAGGCAGGCCTGTTGGAATGTCTAAGGAAGATGCTAAAAATTCTACCATTATCGAACACGCAGATGTCAGAAGAATGCTTATGACAATCAAAGCTTATGTTGATGCAATGAGATATCTCATGTATGACAATCAATTAATGCTTGATGTTGAATATTTTGGAGAAGATGAAGAAATGAAGTCTTTTGGCGAAGAAAGGTGCGGGATCTTGACGCCTATCACAAAAGCTTGGATATCAGATCTTGGGGTCGAATTGTCTTCTATAGCTATTCAAGTGTATGGCGGAATGGGTTATGTAGAAGAAACAGGGGTAGCCCAGTATTTAAGAGATGCAAGAATTGCTCCAATCTATGAAGGAACAAACGGTATTCAAGCTCTTGACCTCATGTTTAGAAAACTACCTTTAGACAACGGCCAAGCCATGCAAAGGCTTCTTTCAGATGTAAATGAAGTAATTGAAGAGATGAAAAAAGATGACGAAGAAATAGTTTCAATGGCAGAAAAGCTTGAAAAAGAGGTTAATACTCTCTCTGAAATCACTCTATGGCTAGGTTCTAAAATGCTTGAAGGAGAGCTGGTTGATGCAAGCGCAGGTGCTTCTCCTTACTTAAAAATGTTTGGACAAGTATTGGGTGGCTACTACATGGGGAAAGCAGCAATGCTTGCTAACAAAAAATTTAAGGATACTGGTGATGAGTTTTATAAAGATAAGATTACATTATCAAAATTTTATATTGAGCAGTTGTTGCCATTAGCTTCTGGGTATGCTTCATCTATAACAGCAGGAAAAGATGACTTATACGCCATGAAGGCAGAAAACTTCTAATTGCTTGATTTATTAAAAGATAAAAATAACTTAATTGCCTTAATCGGCGCTAGCAACGACCCAAGAAAGTACGGCAATAAAATTTTACTAGACCTAATTTCAAAAGGTCATAATATTGTTCCAATAAACCCTAAAGAAGAAGAGGTGGTCGGATTAAAATCATATCGAAATATAAATGAACTTGATGAAAAGCCCTCGATAATTAACTTTGTAGTGCCACCTGCTGTTGGTTTAGAAGTAACTAAAGAGATGGTTGAGGAAAATTACGATAATTTTTGGTACCAACCTGGTGCAGAAAGTCTAGAAATTTCAGAATATCTTGATTCAAAAAAGAAAAACTACATAGACGATAAATGTATTATGGTTGTCACGAGATTAGTAGATAACTACTAGTCCTCAAGTTCTTTATTAACACTATCTAATTCTTCAAAAGATTTTTCAAGTTTATTTACTCTTGTTGTTTTTAAAGTATCAAAAGATTTTACAGTTTGATCTAGCCTTTTTGTTACGTCGTCAAAAGATTCTATAAACTTTCGAATCTCAATTTTTACTTTTTCATGTGTGGCTAAGATATTTTTTGTATCAGTTTGTAAACTAAATAATTTCATGGAATGTCTAATAGTTTCAAGATATGCCATTAATGTTTGAGGGCTAACCAAAATTACCTTCTTTGAAAAAGCATACTGGATGACAGGTACCCGATTTGCACCAATTTCAGATGTTAATAGAAAGTGGTACAGATTCTCAAGAGGTATATACATTAAAACAAAATCAACAGTTCCTTCCTCTGCGGATATGTAGCCTTCTCTTGAGGATGTTTCGTCAATTTTTGTTTTTATAGCTTTGTCCAAAAATTCTTTGTTTTTATTTTTAATAGACTCAGTAATTTCTCTCCTGGCAATCTCATCTAGTGTTTCATTCTCTAGGTCTCTATTCAGTTTTGCAATCTCCATATAGTTTGTAAGTGGAAATTTGGAGTCCATATTTATTGTTTTATTTTCTGGAAGGAAAAAAGTAAAATCAGGAATTGTACCGCTTCCCATTCTTTTCTGGGTCTCATAATGAATACTTTCTTTGTACTCCATAATTTCAAGCAAATCTTCTACTTGAAATTCTGCCCATTGGCCCCTACTTTGATTGTTATTAAGTACTGATATTAAGTTTCTTGTCTGTTGGTCTACACCGGTAATGGAGCTC
>Ga0208130_1000706_pt1 | contig 16928 bp, 21 predicted proteins | sample ETNtaG_31_FD_185771 | JGI IMG/M metagenome (GOLD analysis project Ga0208130, IMG submission 185771) | Marine microbial and viral communities from oxygen minimum zone, Eastern Pacific Ocean - ETNP201310SV78 (SPAdes) (version 2) | ecosystem: Environmental > Aquatic > Marine > Oceanic ...
TAATCCTATTTTCTCTAGGGGCTCAATTACAGTTAAATCTATTGATCCGACTTTAGTATTTAATCTTTCTTCATTTAATACTCTCGAGGCCCTGCAATTGTGTTGAATTCCATCAAATGAAATTGTAAATGCGGCATCTATAATATTTAAATTTGGATAAACACACATTGCAGCAGCAAAATAAATTTTACCATCTTTGCTATATCCATTAAAAAAATATCTATCGTAAAAATTTCTTGAAGTTCCTACCTCCGAAACTGGGGATGATAGTTGATGGATTGGAAAATCGTCACCTTTGGTTAACATTTTACTACCTTTATTTTTTTTCTTATTCTGAAACAAATTCTTCTAAAAAATCAATAAATAAATCATTATCATTTATGCAAGGAATGAAGGTGAAATCCTTCCCTCCAGATTCTATAAAAGACTCTTTTCCTCGAATATTCATTTCTTCTAATGTTTCTAAATTATCCGCAATAAATGCCGGACAAACGACAGCTATTTTATTAATATTTTTATCAGGTAAATCTTCTAAAACTTTATCGGTAAAAGGTTGAAGCCAACCTGGACCTATTCTAGATTGGAATGAAATACCCCATTTATCATCATCCAAGTTTAGTTTTTCAGCGCATAGCTTAGAAGTCTCTTTTACCTGATGTCTATAACAAAATTTATGAGACTCAGACTCTTGTTCACAACAATTTTTGTTTTTTAAACAATGCGATGCTGTGGGATCCATTTTTCTAACATGTCTCTCTGGTATGCCATGATAGCTGAAAAGAAGATAATCAAAATCTTTTGGTAAGTGCTTATTTATACTATCAGAAAGAGAATTTATATAACTCGAATTATTATAAAAAGGTAATGAAATAGTTAAGCTAATTTCTGGATTAATTTTATTTATTAATCTTTTTACCTCTAGCTCAGTTGTTAGCGAAGTTGATTGAGCATAATGAGGATATAACGGAACAGCGATAATTTCATCACAGCCTTTATTAATTAGGTTTTTTAAACCTGTCTCTATTGAGGGTTTTTGATATCTCATTGAAGTTTCTACAGGTTTTTTTATTTTCTTTTCTAATTTTTTAGATATTAATTTTGTATTTAATATTAAAGGTGACCCGTTTTCTGTCCATATAGACTCGTAAGCCTCTTTTGTTTTTGGAGAACGAAAAGGAACAATAACAAAATTAACCAAAAATTGTCTTATTATTTTTGGTAAATCTAAAACATACTCATCAGATAAAAATTCCTTTAAATATTTTTTTATTGAGGATATCTCTAGATCCTCAGGAGAACCTAAATTTATTAATAAAACACCCTTCATTTAACTAATTCCAGTCAACTTTGAGCTGATATTCCATAATTGTTCAGCATCTTCTTCATTTTGAGCCCATTTAGAAGTTTTTGCTAATTTACAGTTATAAAAATATTGACCTGAAATATTTGATACATCTGATGAAGAACACAAATATATCGATGTCTCAGCTCCTTTTTCAGAAGTTCTCATAAATGGTTTAGCAATAAAAGATAGTATTTTATTAATATTATTACTGTTATTCTGTCCAAATGAGGTTCCTACCACACCTGGGTGCAGGCAATTTACAGTTATTTTTTCATTTTTTAGAATAGATGAAAGTTTTTTTGTAAAAAGTATATTAGCCAGTTTGGTGTATCCATATACTTGAAAAGGTTTATATAATTTTTTTGATTGTATATCGTCAAAATTCATTCTTTTAACAAATTGATGAGCTCCTGAAGATACATTTACAATTCTCGCTGAATTTGACTCTTTTATTTTATCTAAAAGTAAATTTGTTAGAGAAAAATAGGCTAAGTGATTTATTGCAAAAGTTTCTTCAAAACCGTCAATCGTTTCCTTTCTTTTAAAATTAATAAGACCAGCATTATTTAATAAAATATCAAGGGAAATATTTTTATCTATATATTTTTCTGATGCAGTTTTTATATCTTCTTGTGAGGATAAATCAGCGATTATAAATGAATTCTTCCCATTAGATATTTTATTTATATCTGTTAATAAATTTTCTGCCTTCAATTTATTTCTAGCAATGAATGTTATATTTGCACCCATTTTTGCTAACGCAAGAGCTGACTCTCTTCCAATGCCAGAGGTCGCTCCTGTGATTAAAATATTTTTGTTGTTAACATCAAACATTTAAAATTTCACACTTCTAAAAAAAAGTAATTTTACTATATATAGTTTTTCCATACTACATTTTAATTTTTAATGTTAAGATTATATAAATTTTATGGAACTTAAGATGAATAAATTCCCCATTTGTCCAATTTTTATACCAGCTAATAAACTAAACTATGTTGAGAAAGCTATTAAATCTGGGGCAGATGGTATTATTTTTGACCTTGAAGATTCAATCCTGTTAAACGATAAAACTAAAGCAAGAGAAAATCTGTTTAAATATTTATCAAGCAATACCCCTGATGCAATAACTTACATTAGAGTTAATGATTTAAATTCTGAAATTGGAATAAGTGATATAGAAATGCTAAGCCAGCTCAATTTCGCTTTTATTATTCCTAAATTTGAAAATGAAGAAAATTTTACTAAAATTTCTGAAGATATAAAAATTATTCCATTAATTGAGACACCTTTAGCGATTAATAATTTAAATAAAATTGCAAAAAATAAGAAAGTTATAGGCTTATCTTTTGGAGCAGCAGATTTTAGTAGCATGATTGGATCTGAAATGAGCTGGGATGCAATGCTTTATGCGCGATCTAAAATTATTATTGAATGCTCAATAAATAATTTAATATCAATAGATAGTCCATTTATGGATATAGCAAATATGGATGCTTTTGAAAATGAAGTTAAAAAATCAAAGGCTATTGGAATGCAATCAAAAGCAGCTATAAATCCATCACAGATAAGCATTATAAAAAAATATTTTTTACCTTCAGAAGAGGAAATATTAGAAGCAAAAGAAATTATCGATTTGTATAAGAAAAGTAATAATGGAGTTTTTTCATACAAAGGTAAGGTGGTGGATAAGCCCATTATTAAAATTATGGAAAATAAACTTTTAATTTCAGGAAATAATTAGAATTTAATAGGCTTTTGTTGAGGCTGGTTCATCAATTACGTTATTTTCAATATAGCCTAATTCAGAAATACTTATTTTAACTTTATCACCATCTTTGAGGAAGCTATTTTCTGCAACACCTACTCCACCTGGTGTTCCTGTAAGTATAAGATCACCAGGCTCAAGAGTGAATGAGGTTGAAAGATGCTCTATTAATTCAAAGCAATTAAAAATTAAATTTTTAGTATTAGAGTTTTGTTTTATAACACCATTAATTTCAGTTTTAATTTCCAAATTATGGGGATCTGAAATTTCATCTGGCGTAACAATTGCTGGTCCAAATGGGCAGTGAGTATCAAAAGATTTTCCAATAGTAAAAGTAGGCACCCTTAGTTGCCAATCCCTAACACTTACATCGTTAGAAACACAATATCCCGCAATCACCTTATGGGCTTCCTTTTTTGGAACATGTCTACATTTTTTTCCAATAACAAAAGCTAACTCTCCCTCATAATCAAGTTTTTCTGAAACAAAAGGGTCGTGAATAGGGTCATAGGGACCGCAAGCTGAAGTGGATTGTTTGTTAAAAATCATAGGGACTTCTGGATCATCAACCTCCCTACCTAATAATCTAATTTCTTCAAGATGATCTTGATAATTTAACCCAATGGCAATTATTTTAGGTGGTCTTTTAATGGGGGAGGTTAATTTGCAATCTTTTAAAGGAATTCTTTTTTCATTATGTTTAAGTAAATTTCTGGCTAAATGCAAAAATTCTTCACCATTTTGAATAAAAGTTAGCATGTCTTGAGGAATATCAGAGTTACTGGAGAAGGGTATTATATAATTGTCTTTTAATGCACCAATTTGAGATTTATTTTCATTAATATAAGAAACTAATTTCATTTTTTCTGTCTCCTTTTTAAATGCATTTTATACAAATAAAAAGCTATGGGTTCATAAACCAAATTCATAAAAAAAATACATAACTTATTATTTAATAGTTGGCCTAACCATTTAAAGCCATTTGTATTTTTCCATATTACAATAAATGCTTCTGCACCTTTGTATTCAATTCCATTCTGAAAAGCGTGCATTCTTCTATTAAATTTATCATCCATTTCTGAAGAATCTTTATACTCAACCCCCTCAGATTTTGATTTATAAATTTCTATCTCCCTTTTGCATACTGGACAACTATCATTATAAAAAACTTCAATTTTATTTTTATCTTTGATTTTATTCATGTTCTTACTTAATATTTAGTGTAGTTAAAGGTGATGATATGGGAATTTCAGTTTGTAATACAAGTAAAAAAGTAAATTCAATTGATATTGAATTAGAAAAGCAAAGAGAAAAAGATCAAAAATATTTTAATCAGAAGAAAAAAATAAAGAAGGAAGAAAATGCAAAGATTTAATGAGAAATTAGTAGTAATTTCAGGAGGAGCATCAGGAATGGGTGCCCTTACCGCTAAACGTATAGTTGAAGAAGGTGGTACAGCTATAACACTTGATATAAATGATAATCTCGGTCAGGAAGTTGCAAATGAAATTGGAGATAAATGTGAATTTGTTCATGCAGATGTAACAAAACCTGATTCATGGAATGATCTAGAGAAATATCTAGGTGACAGGTTTAACAAGGTAACTTCGGTAATTAATGCTGCAGGAATTAGTGAACCTGCAACCATCGAAGATGAAACTTTTGATCATTGGAATAGAACACATTCGATCAATGGAACATCAGTTTTTCTAGGTTGTCAGTTTGGTGTTAAAGCAATGAAGGATAATGGTGGTTCAATTGTAAATTTCTCCTCTTCATTAGCAACAAGGCCAAAACCATTTGTAATAGCATATAATTACAGTAAGGCAGGTGTACTTGCTATCACTAGAACTGTTGCTCTTCATTGTGCTGAAATGGGTTATAAAATTAGATGTAACTCTGTACAGCCTGGTGCTATCAATACACCCATGATGCAAAGGTATATCGATGCAGCAGAGGATCCAAAACAACAACTTGCTGATTTTGCTGCAACACATCCTATGAATAGAGTTGGTGACCCTGATGAAGTTGTAAAAGCTGTTTTATTTTTAGCTTCTGACGATTCTGCATTTACCACGGGTGACTCAATTTCAGTGGATGGTGGTGTAATAGCTATTTAATTATAGAGGGCCCTCAAAATTTACACCGTTTAAAGAAAGACGATCTATTAATGGCTGACCAAGACCTGATGCTGGTGTAAGAACACCACCATATTCTTTTCCACCAGGTAATCTATCATTTTCTTTAATTAAAGTTAATGCACTTTCACAAACAAATTTAGAAGTTACTCTGTATCCTGGATCACCTTTTCCATGAACACGGAACAATTTTTTATCTCCATTATCTAATTCAGCAGTAAAAAAACTATCAAAGAATCCATTTTTCATTGTCTCTTCACTAGGACCTTCTCCTGGTTTTGGGAGTAATGGTCTAATTAACTTTCGAATAGGTGTCCTTAAAATTAAACCAAACAAAAGTGTTACAGAGGTTACTAATAAAGCTGTTTTAAATTTTTTATAAAAAGCATGCTCTTGATAGGTAAAATTTACACCATAACCATCTTGGTTTAACTCTAAAAGAGCTGCACTCCTTCTAACAACTCTAGTATTTGAAACGGCCATAATAAACGGTCCAGTCCATGAATTTATTGATTTATTTTTCTTTAAACCAACCGAGTCTGATCCAAGAGCTTTTTGCTCCTTGGATACAGATTTTTCTGGATTTAAAACATATGGATCATTCATTTTTTTTCCTAGTTTAAGATCTCCCATTGAAAAACCAGTTTCAGTAGTGCCCCCTGAAACACCTCCCTGACCCGCATGAAAAGACTCAATTCTTTTTACAGGTCCATTAATTTTAGAACTTGCAAAAAAGGTTCCTAAATCTGAAGGAATAGAGTCGTATCCACAAGCTGGTATAATTCTTACACCTTTTGAGGAGGCCTCCTCATGATGTAGGTCAATCATATCTCTAATCCAAAAGAATTCACCTGTAATATCGACATAATGCGATAAATTTTTAACACAAGACTTTACTAAATTTGAACTATATCTGTGAAATGGACCTGCAGTAGATAACACAACCTTTGTATTCTTTGTTATTTCATCAAGAGCCTCATGATCATCACTATCTGCAATGAAAATATCTACATCAAGAGATAACCTACTCTTTAAATCTTCCAGCTTACCCTTGTTTCTCCCTGCTATAGCCCAATTTATATCATTAGCATTTTTAGAGAGGTATTTAACACATAACTGACCTGTGAATCCTGTGGCTCCATAAATTATTATATCAAATTTTTTATCCATGATTATACATCCTTTTTTGGAAAATATTTCTTGATAATTAATTCACCATCAAGAAACTCAGATAAAGCTTCTACCAACCCAGTTTCGGTTCTCCATTGCATATAAGCTTCCTGATTTTCTATTTTTTCCCATTCCTCAATAAGAAGAACAGTTGAATTTTCCATTTCATGATAAGTTTCTAATCGGATACAACCCTTATAAGCCCTCGTATCAACCAAAACATCCCTTAAATAATTAAAAAAATCTTCAATTCTTTCTTTTTTTACAGGAATTTCTAAATTCACTAATACGCTCATTCTTTTCCTCCTTATTTTACAGTTATGAAATCATCATAATAATAAATATTCAAACCTTTATTATTTTTTTCAACCATAAACTTGGAAAGTTTATCAATTTCAATAGCTCTGTATTTTCTCATAGGGCCTATAAGAAAAAAATTTGCTAGTTTCGAAAAAATATCAATAATCAAAATTAAAAAATCCTTAGAACTTGTATCATTATACGCAAGAATATGACCAGGGCGTAAAATTGAGACATTATCGTATCCAAGCAATCTAATACTTTCCTCAAGAAGACCTTTGGTTTTCAAATAAAAATTTGACGATTTTGGATTTGCGCCAATAGCTGAGATAATTGAAACATCTCTAGCACCTAGTTTTTTTGCTTTTTCAAGGATCTTAATTATGTAATCATGTTCAATCTTGAAATGGTTTTCTCTATGTTTTTTCTGAATGTAAAGTAACTCCCAGACCTTGAGTCTTCTGCCTAAACAAATATAAATATGATCCCAGCTATTTAATTCTATATTAGCTTCAAGTGTATCAAAATTGAATATCACATCTTTTACATTTTTGAATTTATTATCCAAATTTAAGCGCGAAAATGCATATATTTTGGATTCCTTTTTATCCAATAAATTTAGAACAGAATTACCTATTAAACCTGAACCACCAAAAAAAATTATATTTTTATTATCCATGTAAATATCTATCTTTAAGGTAAAATTACATTAACTAACTTCCACTTTATACCAAATCTATCTAAGTGAAGTATAATTTGCTTTTTATTAATAGTTTCAATTAAAACAATAAATCTATTCATTGATTGATATTTAAATTTAATGCTTTCTAAAACTTCTATCCCATCATCCTCTGTATCTAATTTTTTATTATTTCTAATAATTGAAGATGGATCCTCCCCATCAATCAACCTTCCTAATCCATCAGGCGTAAGAAAAACATCGAGAGTTTCATCAACAACTATATCAGCCAATCCCTCAGCCAAGAATCTTAGTGGATTATCATTTAACTTTTTATTAATACGATCTGATAAAGATAAGTTAATTTGGTTTTTTAAATTTGATCTTAATTCAGGAAAATAGATATTTTGACTTAACTTGCTTGAGTCTTTTTCCTCTATACTTTCTTTTATTGAATAAAGCGTTAAAAAGGGTCCTAGTCCAAGAAAAGTTGATACAAGAATAAAAAAAAGTAATAGAGAAATTAAAATCTTTTTCATTATATTTTCCAAAAATATCTAAAAGCTTAGAGTTATGTTTTAAATTTTACAATTTAAATTATAATGATTTTTGAAATCCAATATGAATAGTAATATCATCTTTCATTTGTAAACCATTTTTATTTTGATCTATTGGCTTAATAATCTCAAAAGCAAACCTATCTTTATGCCTTCCGCCAAAAAGATCAAAAATTGCATTAATTCCTATTCCAAAATTTATCACCTCTCCACCGTAATTTTGAGGATTAGCTGTTTGCACTGGTGCCATAATTGCCATATCTGAACCGTCAATTGAATCCTGATCTTTGTAATTTAGTCTAAAAGAGTAAGAAGCCTTTTCGTTGAAAGATCCTTGAAACCATAAATTATATTCAAACTCATCACCATAATTCCAATCTTTTTCATCAATTACTTTTTTAACCAATAATTGATTGCCCAATATAAAATTTCCAATTGATCTAACATTAGTAAGCCCAGTAATTAATCGAAGAGCTTTATCACCAGATTGCATACCATAAGGTAATGTAATAGTTGCCTTCATGTTCATGGGATTTAAAACCAAACCTTTTTCAGAATTATCACCTACACTTTTTTCTAGACCAAAAATTGAATGCCACCTTGAAGACTCACCTTTATGTAGATTAAAAAGCGCAGAAAGAGAAATTTTTGATAGATCAGAGGAAGATGTCTCAAAAGAACCCAAATAGTTTCTTGCCATCATGCCTTGATGAGTATCTAAAGTCATTTCTTTATCATTAAACATTACCATTCCCATTAATGTTATTTTATCAGATGGTGCATACATAGCCCCCATCATAATCATTCTCATTGTCATTTTTTTTGGGATAACGCTCAAATTCGTTGGCATTTTCATAGATGCAGAATCCTTCATCATCATTGGCATTTTAGAAAAGGGATTTGGTTGTTTTAGAATATTTTCAGCTGAAATTGAATTTCCGTTAAGAATATTTTTCTTCATTTCCATATTTGCAAGTCTTAATGAAACCATCCATTCGCCTTTCTTATGAAAATGATCTCCCATAATACCAATGGGACCATGATGAATTGCATTAGCTGCATAAATATTTAAAGGTAAAATAACTAAAGTTATTAATAATAATTTTTTCAAAAAAACCCCCATTCATTTAACTTTAGGTGCTAAAAAACAAATTTATTAGATAATTACAAGGTTTATAATGTCACAGTTTGTTAATCTAAAAGTATTGTATTTATTTGTAATCTTCTATCTTGATCAGCTTTCCTGAACTTACTTCGTATATAAAACCATGAATTTTAATGTTACTGGGTATAAGACTATGATTTTTAATAATTTTTAAATCTTCTGTCATACTTTGTTTCAAACTAGAAAAGGTATACCAATTAATTTTATGACCCTCTTTAGAGCCTGGCTTCGAGTTTTCACTTTGAGCATTATTATTGTTTGACCAAGATTTTCCATCGAAAGAAGCTGTTTCTAAATCATCCTCAAGTAATTTTGCAATTGTTTCATCTGAAATTTTTTGCATACCGCAATCAGTGTGCTGGATCAGTATCCATTCAATTGTTCCTAGTAATTTATGCGAAACAACTAGGGATCTGATTGCATCATCCGTAACCCTTCCTCCAGCATTCCTTATTACATGAGCATCGCCCTCCTCAAAACCCAATGCTTTAGCAGGATCAAACCTGGCATCCATACATGTTAAAATAGCTATATTTTTTTTGGGTTGTGCTGATAAATCACCTTTATCAAATTCCTTGCTATATTTATCATTAGCTTCAATAATTGGTGTTAAATTTTTGGTCATAAAGATCCTCAAAAAAATTCTAATTAAGTTTTATATCTTTTAATCTTTCAGAAAAAGCAAAACTTAGAAAAAACATACATATAATATTCACTAAAGTAATAATTTTTTGAATTATTGCCTGCTCTACCATTTGCTCAATACTAGTTAAAGGACTATCACTTATAATTTGATAAACAACATATAAAAAAGTAAAAAATAATAAACAAAAAATCATTACTGAATATTTCTTACTCACACTACTTCGTATAAGAACAAAAAAATACAAAACCAACCCTGGAACAAGAAGTCTAAAAGCATTTATAGCGAAAAAAATATGTTCATCTAGATACAAATCATAGGGAGTTAAGCCAACTCCAGCAAAGAAAAGGGTTCCAAAGAAAAGAAATGCAGAACCAATAACTGATATTATAAAACTTATAATATCTTCTTTAAATAATGTGGGAATGAACAAAAAAGAAATACCAATTAAGGTAAATAAGATCATAGAAAAATTAAAAATTAAAAAGGAAATCAAGTTTGGTAAACCTGAATGAGATGTGTAGCCACCAAGATCACTTAAGAAATTATGACTAATTGAATAACCGATCTGTGATGGATCGTGAATATTCCCTCCAGGGTAGAAAAACATTGATACAAAAACTGAAATAGTAAAAAAAATAGTTACAAATCTTAATACATCAACTGTCCAAAATTTGTACATGTTGGTAAGCCTATTCCATTTCTATGGCGATTTTAAAGCAAGGTCTTTCAGATATACGATTAACATAACCTTTTAAATTAACCATTTCATCAGTAATACAGCCCATTCTATTACTCATAAAACAAGCATGACCAAGCATGATATCAGCAGCAGAAAAATTGCCAATTAGGTACTCTTTATTATCTAAAGTTTCATCAACAGGAATTAAAGATTTTGTTAAAAGATTCTTTGCTTGTCTCAGAACTGTTTCATCTCTTCTATCCTCTGGTAACAGAATCGTTTGAACAACTATTGTGTTAATTGGAGGCATTACCATCCCTTCGCAATAATGAAACCATTGCAAAAATTGAGGATATTCGTCAGAACTTATACTGGGTTTTAGTCCACCATTTTTGTGACGCTCTATAATATACTCAACAATTGCACCGGATTCATAAATTCTAATATCACCATCATCTAAAACTGGAATACGTCCCAAAGGGTGCCTTTTTCTGTGCTCATCCGATTTAAGATCTTTTGGGTGAAAGGCCATATTATTAACTTCATAAGGAAGACCTAACTCTTCTAATAACCAAATTATTCTTCCAGCTCTGGAATTTGGCGCAAAGTGAACCTTAAGCATTTAAACCTCCCATAAAAAATGGCTCTGAAGCAAGTAACAAAATACTGCATTCAGAGCCATTAATCTAGTTACTTAAATTTATCTTTGATAAGATAATTTTAAAGCTAACGTTCTTCCAGGCTTAATATAGGCATATCTATCGCCCTTAAATCCAGCCTCTGTACCAGTTCCACCACCAGTTGAAGGTGCATCTGTTCCACGAGTTTGAACATATTCATCATTAAGATTTCTGCCAATTAAAGCTAGCTTCCATCCATTATCCGGTGAAGACAGATAAACACCTGCATCAACAGTTTGATAGTTAGGTTGATATGCATCAGGAATAACATCATTAAGCTTATACTTAGTTGAGTACTTCATATTTGCATTAAAACCAAATTCAAGACCATTATTAAGCATTGTATTATAATTAATACCTAAATTTGCTCTATTCTCAGGAGCAAGCGCTCTTTTACTTCCGTTAAGGTTTTGAAGAACTAAGCCACCATCAGGTATATTACAACCTTCTGAAGGTAATTGACCGCCAGCACATGGTCCAACAAACTTAACATAGTTTGAGTCATTGTAACCATAGGCAGCAGTTAATCTTAAACCATCAATTGTTGGTGGAAGATAAGCTAACTGAAGCTCAAAACCTTGAGACTCAGACTCTTCAGCATTTAATGTTCTATAAGCAAAAGTTGCAGAATTAAAATAATTTAACTGAAGATCATCATACTCATAAGAATAAACATCAAAATTTACTTCCAAACTTCCGTCAGCTACAAGTGCTTTAATACCAGCCTCAAAGCCGCTTACATTCTCTGGTTCATAAGTAATATCGCCAACAGGATCAGCGTTTAATGTACTGTCAATAGAACCATTATCAAAACCACCAGATTTCCAACCTTCTTTGTATGCTAAGAAATAGGTTAAAGTATCACTAGGTTGATATCGAAATGTAATTTCAGGAACAAAATCATCGAAAGATTGATCAGCTGCTAATATTCTATCCTGAACAAATAAGAAGCCAAAAGCTGGATTAACATAAGGCTGAGTAAAGTATGAGTCCTTTTTCTCATCAATATAACGTCCACCAGCAGTTAATTGCATAGTATCGTTAATATCCCAAATTATTTCACCGTAAACAGAGAATGTTTCACCATCTGTTTCTGAAACCTTATCATAGGCAACATATCTATCTGATGGATCAGCTGCTGAATTTTCCGCACCTGCAAACATAACCTCTTGAATAAAATATCTTTCAGTTTCTTGCCAATAAGCACCTAATGCCCAATTGAGAGATCCACCGTCAGTTGAAACCCATTTAAGTTCCATAGATGTATTTTCAAATTCATTATACTCACCAGCAAATACACTTGTTGCAGCATTATAATCAGCGTCAATCACCCATGCTACTTCTTGTTCGTGCATATTAAGGATTGCAGTCAACTGCGAGCTATCAAAATCATGTTCAAGTTTTGCAGTATATATTTTTGACTCATATTGGTCACCTAAACCACCACCAAATACACCTGCAGTATCGTAATCATTTGCAAAAGCAGGCGGGATATTATTAAGGCCAGTTCTTCTGTCTTTATTACAATCTCCACCTAAAGGATTTGGATTTGGAACTCCGCCAGTATTAATTTGAGGAGTATCACCTAAATAGCAGCTAAACAATTCAGCTACAGTAGCTGAAGCAACAAAAGTCTCTGCCATGCTAGCTTTAAGAGTCAATGTTGTTCTCTCGGTAAGTTCACCTTTTAGAGTAAGTCTTGCAAAGCTCTCTTCAGTGGCTGGATAAAATTTCTGAGTTGGAGCTGGATTATCATGAACTGTTGCTGCAAAACCATTTGCTGCATCTAAAGTCGTATAAGTTGAGTCTCCAGCAACATTTTGTATCCACCCTTCATCCATATTACTTTCATATAGAGCTAAACGTGCACCCCATGTATCACTAATAGGACCAGAAATTACAAATTCATAAGTATCGGTTTTATATTCAAATTCATGACCAACACTTAAGTTTAATTCAAATTCATCAGTAGGATCATTTGTAATTACAGAAACCGCACCTGCTGTAGCATTCTTACCAAAATAAAGTGCCTGAGGACCTTTTAATATTGCTACTTGCTGTGTATCAAATAAACCTTCATTAATTACTCTTCCTTGAGGAAAATATACATTATCAATCATTACAGCGACTGACTGTTCAATTCCCAAACTACCAGGACTTGATGCAATACCTCTAATAGCAATTTGAACTCCACTACCACTATTAATTCTATTTATTTCAAGCGAAGCTGAGGAAGCCGCAAGATCATCTAATGTGTTAATATTAAGATTTTCCATTTCTTCTTCAGTGTATGCTGTAATAGCCACTGGAATGTCTCTGATTGACTCGTCTTTAGCTCTAGCTGTAACAACTATTTCTTCAATGTCACTTGAGACTGATTCTTGGGCAATAGCAGGGCTAAAACTTAATACTATTGCAAAAACTAGTGTAAATAATGAATTTCTAATCATTAATACCTCCCCGTAAAAAAATAAAAATTCCTAAGATAAGGAATTAATGATTATTCTGCTTTATTAAAGATAAAAATTCAATATATTTATAAATTAAATAATTTAAAAAAAAAATAATTGTTAGATAAATGGTTTTTTCAGGTTTAATAGAGGATAGATTAGCTCTCCATGAGCTTGTAATGATTTATGGAGATGCTGTTACAAGAAAAGACTCCAGTGCATGGGGGAATACCTGGTCAGAAGATGCAATTTGGAGTGTACCTAACTTTCCTGGACTAGAAAAAGTTGAAGGAAGAAGTCAAATCGTAAAAAAATGGGAAGATGCAATGAAAAATTACAAATACATTGTATTTACCGCTCATCTTGGTTCATTAGAAATTAATAAAAATTCGGCAAAAGGAACAACTTATACAATTGAAGTAAGTACTGATACAGAAGAAAAAAAAGCTCAAATCCACGGGCAATATTTGGATGATTTTATTAAAATAAATAAACAGTGGTATTTCAAGAAAAGAACTTTTTCGATACTTCATTCAGTATAAAATAGAATTCAGAGGCAGTTTATAAAAATATTTTCGGGGGAGAATATGAAAAAAGATCTAAATAAAGAGAGACAAAAAAAAGTTAGTGGCTCATCCAATACTTTCTATGATGAAGAAGTAAAAATTACTGGCGAAAGGTATACATCAAAAGATTTTATGGAGAAAGAACTCTCAAAATTATGGTCAAAGGTATGGAATATTGGAGGTTGGAGCAGAGAGTTAGAAAAAGAGGGAGACTTCATTACTCATCATATTGGTAGAGAGTCAATTTTGATGGTTAAGGATAAAAATAATTCTATTAAAGCATATCACAATGTTTGCCCCCATAGAGGAAATAGATTGGTTCATGTTGACTCTGGTTATGTAAAAGATTTTACCTGTACTTATCATGGTTGGAAATTTAATTATTCTGGTGAGCTAATTTATGCTCAAGATGCAGAAGACTTTCCACAAGGTAACCCTTGTGGAAAAGTTAAATTATCAGAAATACCATGTGAGGAATATGGTGGTTTTATATGGTACAATATGGATAAAAATTGTTTTCCACTCAGAGGCTTCTTAGGTGAAGTCACTAAATATATTGATTTATATGATAATAAAGGTTTGAAAAGAGTTTACCATAAAGTATGTGAGGTACCTTTCAATTGGAAAGCACTAAGAGATAATTTTTGTGAATCATACCATCTACCAACTACTCACCCGCAAATTAGTGATTATTATGATGATGATTATAAAAATACAGATTTCGAATTATATGAGACTGGTCATAATTTAATGAAAATGAAAGGATCTTTTCCATCATTGAGAAACCCTGAGAGCTTTGAAATGAATGAAAAGCTAAAAGCAGACTTAATTTACTGGAATTTAAACCCAAAAGATTTTGATGGTAAAGCGCATCTTGTTAGGGAAAGCCTTCAATCACAAAAGAAGAAAATTGGTGAAAAAAAAGGCTTTAATCATTTTAAAAATCTTCCGAGCGCTTGGCTTACTGATGCCTTCCATTTTAATATTTTTCCTGGAACATCTATTACATACACAGCAAACGTCGTTTCTCTCCAAAGAACAGAACCTCACCCTACTGATCCAAATAAGTCGATATATGATCATTGGGGTTTAGCCCTTAAGCCAAATGACTCTGATTTAGTAGCTTCACCAGAAGATATGGTGCCTTGGGAAGAAGTGGAGAAAAAAATAGTAATTTTTGGAGAGGAAACCTTAAGTGATGTTGCTGATCAAGATCTCGAAAGAGCAAGCGCTCAACAGCTTGGTTTTCATTCAAGTGGTTTTAATGGAGCTTATTTATCAGGGCAAGAAAATCGTGTACAACAATTTCATAACTTTATAGATAGATATATTTATGAAAGATAACTTTTAGAATACATGGAGAAGAAAATGCGTTTAACCTTTAAAACAATAATTTTTAGTTTAGCAATATTATTATCGTTTCAAGCTAATGCTAAACTTGGATTTGTAGGAATTGGTGTTTCTAACATTGAAAAATCAACAAAGTTTTACCAAGACATTTTAGGCTTAGATATAATTGGAACCTACGACGATATTACAGTAGATAATGCAGATGGATCTGAAAGTTTTCTGGATGAAGTTGTTCTTGGTTATAATAACAAACCGGGGACTTTACTTGTTTTAATGAATTGGCCAAAAGATAAAAAAAATTATGATGGCGATAATGTAAAAATTGTTTTCGAAGTAGAAGATGCAAAAGAAGTAATGAAAAAAATTAAGAAAGCTGGTGGAAAAATTGATAGAGAAGCCCTACCTCATTACACGATAGAAGGTGGTTTAGTCGGACTTGGACGTGATCTTGATAATTATGTCGTCGAAATTATCCAGTGGAAGGCTAACTAAAGTTATTAGTCAAACAATTTTCGTAAAGAAATATCAATGTATTCGTAAAATAGAATTATTTTTCAAATTTTTCTAATAAGACTCTAGATTTATTTAATATTACTTTAATTTCACTGGAAGTATATTTTTTAGGAGGAAACTTTCCCCAAACTGGCTCAGGCCATGCCTTATCGTTTGAAAATCTAGCAATGATATGAACGTGAAACTGAGAGACTATATTACCCAAATTAGCAATATTTATTTTATCTGGATTAAAAATATCATTTATAAACTTTGAAACCTCAACTATTTCACAATCCAGCTGGTTTCTGTCCTCTTTTGATAAATCAAATAATTCAACAATATTTGACTTCCTTGGAACCAATATAAACCATGGATAATTTGAGTCATTCATTAATAAAAATTTACATAAAGGTAGTTCACAAATTAAATTAGTGTCATTAAAAATTTTTTCATTTAAAAGAAAATTTTTTTCTCTCGTCATGTCGTAAGTTCTGACTCAAATTCATCAACAGTATAAGATCGCATAAATCGAGTATCAAAAATCTTTTCTTCGTCTTCTCTTATCTCTTTTGCAATATCAGGTTCACTTAATTTCTCCCCACAAGCTTTAAAAGTTTCATCATCAGGATACCAAACTTCCATTAATACATCATATTCGGGGTCAGTTAAATTTCCCGACCTGTCAATAAGAGGGTTTATAAAACGTCTAATATATTTTACCGCAAAACCATTAAGATATTTTTCACCTATAACTCTGTGTTTATTCTCATAATAATCTCTAAATTCAGAGACAGTCATTCCTGGTCGTCTTTTCATAAGCATAATTACTTTAATCATTATAAATCACCTTACATCTTTTATTTGTCATAACATATTATAGAAAATGAATAAAAAAAAACGCCCAAAATTTGGGCGCTTTTATAATTTATAAAAAAAATTTATT
>Ga0208130_1000707_pt1 | contig 16889 bp, 17 predicted proteins | sample ETNtaG_31_FD_185771 | JGI IMG/M metagenome (GOLD analysis project Ga0208130, IMG submission 185771) | Marine microbial and viral communities from oxygen minimum zone, Eastern Pacific Ocean - ETNP201310SV78 (SPAdes) (version 2) | ecosystem: Environmental > Aquatic > Marine > Oceanic ...
TGCTGCTGGCCCAGACTGTTTAGCAATATTTTGAAAGGATTTAAAGTTTTCTACTATGTCGATTTGACCTTTGCCTTTGCCTTTGTCTTTCTCGTTTTTTGACAAGTTGGCGCTCAGGCTTGCTCCTCAATATCAATTAAATCGCACTTCCCTTCAAACTTGGCACCGTCTTCAATTAGTAACTTTCTATAAACAATATCACCCTGAAGCTTACATTTCTTTCCAAGGACAACCTGTCCATTTGACTGAACATTCCCTGTCACAAATCCACCTAACCTAATATCGCTACCAGTTATATTTCCTTCAACGATAGCACCTTGCGCAACTCTAACAGGCCCCTTGGATTCAACATCTCCAATTACCCTTCCATAAATAATTATACCTTCATTTAGAACTATTGGACCTTCAATACTGGCATCTGCTCCAATCATCGTATGAACATTTTGGAAATTAATTTTAGTCATTATTATAAGTTAAATCAGAAGTATTGTACTCTGGAAAAAATATTAATGGGTCAATTGGAATGTACTCTCGCCATGTTTCAAAGTGCAAGTGTGGACCAGTCGACATGCCACTGCTACCTACTAGACCAATGACATCGCCGCGATTTACCATTTCCAGTTGATTTACAAGATTATTTTTGTTGTGTCCATAATGGGTAAAATAATCATCACCATGGTAGAGGATAATCATATTTCCATACTCATAGGTCCAGCCAGAAAAAACGACTACCCCTGAGGCTGAGGCAAGAATTGGGGTACCCTCTTTTGCTACAATATCAATACCATTGTGTGCTGTTTTAATGAACAAACCAAGATTTTCTGATTTTTGACTAATGAAACCACTAATTGGTGCAACCGATGGTATGTTCTCGATGTAAGAAACCTTAGTTACCAATTCTTTGCTGGGAGCTATTGAATCAGTATTCTCTAGTTCTGAATCAATATCAAGTGTTGTTCCCAAAGATGCTCTAACCAATTCATCCATCTGTTTTATTCTCTCAAGATCTCTTGTTAGGTTTAGAATTTTTGTCCTTTCAGCGGAAAAGATTTTGTGTTGATTTTTTATTGTGTGATAGTCTGAAATCTTTGGGAAAAAATAAATTATTGAACCTATGTTAATTAGTAATATTGATATGGCTATGGCTATTATCAGAAAAAATGCTCTCTTTGAGATATGACGAGACCTAGCACTGGACTCGCCCTCGGGAATGAACATGACTGTATACTTATTCGATTTCATTATGTAGAAATTGACTCAATTAGTTCGATAATTCTTTCTAGATCATCATCAGAATAATAGGATATTTCTATACTGCCATTATTTTTGCCAGCTTTGAGTTTTACTTTTGTTCCCAAAATTTCAATCAATTTATCTTCAATACCTTTTACTTGCTGAGAATATATTTTTTTCTTCTTTCTTTTCAATGGTTGAACCGGGCTCTTGAAAAGCGTTTCAGAATCTCGAACACTTAAATTACTGTTTAGAATTTTTTTCCATGCTTTTATCATTTGGCTAACAGTCTTTCCCTGTAATATAGCTCGTGCATGCCCTGCAGTTATTACACCTTTTCTAAGACTACTTCTAATTTCTGATGGCAGCTTTAACAGTCTTAAGGAATTTGATATTGTTACTCTTTTCTTGCCAACAGCTTTTGCTATTTCATTGTGCGACATCCCAAATTTAGAATTCAAAACTGCATAAGCTTCGGATTCCTCAAGAGCGTTCAGGTCTTGCCTCTGAACATTTTCAATTAATGCTATTTCCATAATTTCTGCATCATTTTTTACATTAATTACGTAAGCAGGAATTTTCCTCTTCTTTGAAATTTTCGATGCTCTCCATCTACGTTCCCCGGCAATGAGCTCAAAACCTTTTTCAACACGGCGAACTGTTATTGGAGTCACAACACCTTTGAGTTTAATAGAACTAGCAAGTTCTTCTAGTGTGGCTTCATCAAACTCTCTTCTTGGCTGATTAGGATTAGGTCGTATATCGCTTATCAAGATTTCAGTAACACCAGGGCTGGTGCTAGTTCTTTTGATCCTTTTTCTGTTTTTTGGTTCTTTTTCAGGCCTTATCAATGCCTCAAGACCTTTACCTAATCGATTACTTGACACGTTGTAGTATTTCCTCTGTAAGACTCATGTAATTCTGCGCTCCAGTTGAATTCGCATCGTATAGTAAAGCAGGTTTACCAAAACTAGGAGCTTCGCTCAAACGAACATTACGATGTATAAATGTCTTAAACAATTTATCCTTGAAAAATCCATTTACTTCTTTGACAACCTGCTTTGAGAGATTAAGTCTTCCATCGTACATCGTCATTAATATACCAACTATCTCAAGACGCTTATTCAAGTGCCTCTGAACTAGGCGCACGGTGTTCAACAACTGCCCAAGGCCTTCTAATGCATAATATTCACACTGTATTGGGATGACCAAAGCATCTGAAGCAGTTAAGGCATTTATAGTTAGTAGTCCAAGAGATGGAGGGCAGTCAATAATAATTATATCATAATTTTTCTTTATCTTTTTTAATGCTTTCTGTAACTGATACTCCCTGGCCATTACACCAACAAGCTCAATTTCTGCTCCAACAAGATCATTCGTGGATGCGATGACATCTAGATGGGGAAAAGATGTACTTGTAATGACACCTTTAGCTCCGTCTCCATTTAACATAATATCATAAATATTACCATTCAGATCTCCAAAAAGTTCTGACAGTCCGGTCGTAGCGTTTGACTGAGGATCTAGATCAATTAAAAGAGTCTTCACCTCAGAAACAGCTAAGCTTAGAGCTACATTAACAGCAGAAGTGGTTTTACCTACTCCACCTTTTTGATTGGTAAATGCTAGAATTTTTGACATTTTAAATAAATCGTAAAATTTTAAACACAAAATTTATCATACCTTTCACCATTCAACCTTGGAAAAGATTAAGAAATTAAAAAAGGTACAATTTGCATTAACTTCAAGCAATGAAAAATGATAAGATTTAAAACATAATTTATGAGAGCACTTGTCAAAAAATATCCTGAACATGGCATATGGATGGATGATGTTCCAGAGCCTGAATGTGACACTAATGATGTAAAAATTAGGGTCACGCATTCAGCAATATGTGGCACAGACCTTCACATATATAAATGGGATGAATGGGCAAAAAAAACACTAAAACTACCTTTGATTATTGGTCATGAATTTTGTGGAGTCGTTGAAGAAATTGGTCCAGGAGTGACTCATTACAAAAAAGGTCAACGTGTTTCTGGCGAGGGACACATAACCTGCGGAAATTGTAGAAATTGTAGAGCAGGTAAACGTCATTTATGTCAGAAAAGCATTGGAATAGGCATACAAAGAAGCGGAGCATTTGCAGAATACTTGGTAATTCCTGAATCTAATGTTTGGCCGCTTCATGATGACATACCATCTGAGATTGCTGCTTTTTTTGACCCTTTTGGCAATGCAGTTCATACATCCCTTAGTTATGAAATGGTAGGAGAAGACGTACTTATTACAGGTGCAGGTCCAATTGGTCTAATGTCAATTGCAATATGTAATTTTGTGGGTGCTCGAAATGTGGTAATAACAGATAAAAACAGATATCGATTAGAATTAGCAAAAAAAATGGGTGCATCAAAAGCAATCGATATTACCAAGTATTCAATCTCTGAATTTTATCCCCAATTAAATATGACAAGCGGTTTTGATATTGGTTTAGAAATGTCAGGTAACCCAAAAGCATTTTCATCAATGCTAGAGCACATGTATCATGGAGCAAATATTGCCCTATTAGGACTGCTGCCAGATTCTACTAAAATAAACTGGGACAATATCATTTTTAAAGGTTTGAACGTTAAGGGGATATATGGAAGGGAGATGTATGAAACATGGTATAAAATGACTCAGATGCTAAGAAGCGGACTTGATATTTCCCAAGTTCTAACCCATAGAATACCAATAGATCAATTTCAAGATGCATTTAAAATAATGGAGTCAGGAAATTGTGGAAAAGTTGTTTTAAAATGGTAAATAATACCCGTGGAGCATATAAATAAGATATTAACAGACATAAAGGAAGAGGGCCTTTTTAAAAGGGAGAGGACTATTACTACACCCCAGAGCGTAGAAATACGGACACAAAATGGTAATAGAGTATTAAATTTTTGCGCAAATAATTACCTCGGCCTTGCAAATCATCCAGATTTAATTAATGCAGCAAAAAATGCAATGGATGATTATGGATTTGGGATGGCATCCGTCCGATTTATTTGTGGTACGCAAGATATTCACAAGGTCCTCGAGAAAAAAATAGCAAAATTTTTTGATACAGAAGACACCATCCTTTACACTTCATGTTTTGATGCAAATGGAGGGCTATTTGAAACTATTTTGAATGAAAAAGACGCAATCATTTCTGACTCATTAAATCATGCATCCATCATTGATGGCATAAGACTTTGTAAAGCTACGAGGCTTCGGTATGAAAACAATAACATGAGCGATCTAGAAGTCAAACTCAAGCAAGTTGAAAATTCAAGAACAAGAATTATTGCTACTGATGGTGTTTTCTCAATGGATGGATATATTGCAAAACTAGACGAAATTACTTTTTTGGCTGAAAAATATGATGCAATAGTCATGGTTGATGATAGCCATGCAACGGGATTTTTAGGTGAAACTGGTAGAGGTTCTGGAGAGTTTTACGGCGTTATGAAAAAAATAGATATATTTACCTCGACACTTGGAAAAGCTTTAGGTGGCGCTTCTGGAGGTTTTACAACCGGAAGGAAAGATGTAATTGACCTCTTGCGACAGAGATCTAGGCCTTATTTGTATTCAAATACAGTTGCACCCTCAATAGTTGCAGCTGGAATTGAGGCATTTAAAATGCTATCATCAACCACACATCTGAGAGATAGACTTGAAAAAAATACAAATTATTTTAGGTCGAAAATGTCAAAAGTAGGTTTTGATATTCTTGATGGTGTTCATCCCATTGTACCTATAATGCTGTATGATTCTCTATTGGCTCAAAGAATGGCAAAAGAAATGCTCGAACAAGGAATCTATGTAATTGGTTTCTATTTTCCTGTTGTTCCAAAAGGTAAGGCACGAATTCGTGTACAAATTTCAGCCGCAATGACCAAGCATCATTTAGATAAAGCAATCTATGCATTTACAAAGGTTGGTAAAAAACTAGATATAATTTAAATTTAAATTATATCTGTTTTCTTGCCAGTCAGAGAATCGAAAGAGTATATTCACCGGCTTTTTTAAAGTATATAAATAATTTTTGAATGCAAAAAAGTTTAACACCTAGATTTTTAACTATCGGGGTCATCCTCGCTTGGGCAGTTTATGCCCTTTTACCAACTTGGGAATATCAACAAATGACTGAGGAGGAGAAGGAGGAATTGCGTACTCTTGGTGAATTAGAAAAGACTGAGTCGCGAATTATTAGGCAAGGCCTAGATCTGAAAGGTGGAATGTACATTGTACTTGAGGCGGATATTCCTCTTCTAGTAAGCAATCTTGCTTCAATGAAAGATGATAGACTTAATAAAATAATTGATGACTCGAAAGAAAAATCCATAAAGCAAAACCAAGATTTTATTAGTGTTTTTGACACAGAAGTTAGAAATGATGGAATTAAACTCTCTCGCTACTACCACGAATATGGTGCATCATTAGATCAAATAATTACATCACTTAACGAAGAAGCAGATGATGCTATAAATAGAGTTTTAGAGATTCTTCAAAATAGGGTTGATCAATTCGGAGTGTCTGAGCCGACTATCCAAAAGCAAGGTAAACATAGAATTGTAGTAGAGCTCGCAGGTATTCAGGATTCAGATAGAGCAAGAGCTCTGCTGCAGAGCACAGCTCTTCTGGAATTTTACTTAGTGAAAAATGTTTCCGTTACTAATGAGGTAATAGTTCAATTAGACAATGCACTTAAGGGTGACCAAAACCTAGCTAGCTCTCTAAAAGATGATACCAAAGAGATAAACGAAGTTGACAAAGAAGAATCAACAACAGTTTCAGAGCTTTTTGGTGAGGAACAAGTAACACCAAATGAATCTACTGAAAATGAAGATTTTGATGATGACATCTTTTTAGAAAATCCGTTTTCAGGATTATTAACAGCTATCCCTGGAGACATGGGTGTTGAAGAGAAGAATCTATATGCCCTCAAAAAGCTGTTAGATCGTGAAGAAGTAAAATCAACTCTTGAAAACTCTAATGGTCAGTTTTTATTAAGTCAACAGTCAGAGCCAATAACAGCAAATGATCCTAAGAATTACTATAAACTATACTACCTAGAAAAGAGACCTGAGTTAACAGGTGGAATTGTTGAAGAGGCACGTGCAGACCTTGGGTCACTTGGTGGAGGCTCTGCTGGGCAGCCCGTAGTGTCCTTATCAATGAACTCAGAAGGTTCTAGAACATGGTCTCGAGTCACGGGTGCAAATGTTGGTGAAAGAATTGCCATTGTACTAGATCAAAAGGTCCACATGGCTCCATCAATTAGAGAAAAAATCCCTGGTGGCAGAACACAGATTGAGGGGTTTGCTGATTTAAATGAAGCAAAAGATCTCGCAATCATTCTTAGAGCTGGTGCCCTGCCTGCACCTGTCAATATTATTGAAGAACGAATCGTTGGGCCAAGTCTTGGCGCTGATTCCATTTCTCAAGGAACGCAGGCAGTCCTAATAGGACTGGTATCGGTCCTAATGTTCATGCTAGCATATTACAAACTCGCTGGTACAGTTGCTGACTTCGCCCTAATTTGGAATATTTTGCTAGTTTTAGCAGTCTTAGCATCGTTGCAAGCGACTCTTACACTTCCAGGAATTGCTGGCTTAATTCTTACTGTTGGAATGTCCATAGATGCCAATGTAATTATCTTTGAAAGAATTAGAGAAGAACTACGTAAAGGGAAAACTCCAAAAGCAGCTATTGACTCTGGATACGATAGAGCACTCACAACTATTATTGATGCAAATGTCACTACCCTGATTGCATCTTTAGTTTTGTACCAATTTGGAACTGGTCCAATTAAAGGATTTGCTACAGTATTGTTCTGGGGAATATTGATCAGTATGTTTACAGCTGTCTTTATTACGAGAACAATTTTTAATGCTTACATCTCAAGAAGAGCACTTACAAAATTGAGTATTTGATTATGAGAATTGTTAAAGATACAAATATCGATTTTATGAGTAAGACATTCATTGCTAGTTGCATATCTGCACTGCTTATTTTGGTTGGCGCTGTATCGTTAATAACTAATGGAGGTCCTAAGCTTAGCATAGATTTTAAGGGAGGTACGCTAGTTGCTGTAAACTTTACTGAACCAGTTGATATAAATAAGATAAGGTCTTCATTATCATCTGTTTCAATCGATGGCCAAAATTTTGATTTTAGCAAAGAAGAGATTAAACATTTTGGAGATGAGTCTAATATTGCAATAAGAATTGCTAGCATAGAAAATGAACCTCCTCGTTTTGCAAACAGAGTCTCAGAAAGTTTAGCTTCAATATACCCTGATCTTTTACCATCAGAAAAGAGCGATTTCATATTATCTATTGATAAAGTTGGCCCAAAGGTTGGTGCAGAATTAAGTAGTGATGCAGTTCTTGCAATTCTTTATGCACTAGGATTTATACTTATATACATATCAATTAGATTTGAATTTAAATATGCTATTGGTGCGATTGCAGCTCTGACTCATGATGTGCTTATCACCCTTGGCGTATTTTCAATTCTTGGCTATGAAATATCCTTGGCAGTAATTGCTGCATTTTTAACAATAGTTGGATATTCATTAAATGATACCATCGTAATATTTGATAGAGTCCGAGAAAATGTAAAATCATTAAAAGGTTCCTCAATGGAATCAGTAATTAACCAAAGTATCAATGATTCTTTGAGCAGAACAATAGTAACATCATTAACTACATTTTTAGTTGTCCTTATTTTATTTCTTGTTGGTGGAGAAGTTATTCATACTTTTTCATTTGCAATGATTGTTGGTGTAGTCATCGGAACCTATTCAAGTATATTTGTAGCTAGCCCCATTGTTATTAAAATGGATAAAAAGCAAAATTAACTTTTTTTGTATCTATTTGTTTTTAGAAAGCCCCAATAATCAATCCTGGGGCTTTTTTATATAATTAGTTTTATCGATTAATTGATATATGATAAAAATAAATGAATGAGTTTTGTTTTGTTGAATCTCCAATTGGTGTACTAGAGCTGGAAGCAGAGTCTAATTTTATTTCTAGAATAAAATTTAAAGAAGGTAATAGACTGAAACTATGTAAGGAAAGTAAGCAAAAGAGTGAGTCTCCTATTTTAGTAAAAGCATCAAAGCAAATTGATGAATATTTCAATGGCAATAGAAAATTATTTGATATACCATTTAAGTTAAATGTACCCCCCTTTTACAAAAAGGTATTATTAGAGGTAAAAAAAGTAAAATATGGTGAGACTGCATCCTATGGAAAGATTGCAAGAATGGCAGGAAATAATAAAGCAGTAAGAGCAGTAGGGACAGCAAATGCAAAAAATCCTTTACCAATAATAATTCCATGCCACAGAATAATATCTTCTAATGATAATATTGGTGGGTACTCAGGTGGACTAGATAAAAAGTTATATTTATTAGATCATGAGAGTAGTTTATTTCATTAATGAACAGAATCTTTCAATAAAATATCAAGTCGATTAACTTTACCATATTATGGATTCAATAACACAAACATTTAGAGCAAAATTGTTCGCTGGAGTTGCTACACTACTACCTCTTTATTTGACCTATGTTGTAATACGGTTTCTATTTGAAAGTCTTGAAGAAATGTCTGGACCGATATTAGAACGATTTGGATTAGGGATTCCGGGTTTAGGGATAATTCTAACCATCATTCTGATTTATTTATTGGGAATTATTGTTACCAATTTTTTGGGCAGGAAAATTTTTAATTTAGGTGAAAGTATTGTAAAGCGAGTACCGATTGTTAGTATGATATATACTACTTTAAAACAGATCACAGATACCTTTACTAAAGGAACTACCGATGCTTTTGATGGAGTGGTCTATATCCAATACCCTAGACAGGGGCTATGGACAATGGCTTTCATAAGCGGAAAGTCTAAAAATAAGGATGATGTCCCTTATTTTCATCTTTTTGTACCTACTACACCTAATCCTACATCTGGATTTTTCTTAATGATCCCTCAGGCTGACACTATTTCTACTGGAATGACGGTTGAACAAGGGTTGAAAACTATTATATCCGGTGGCCTACTTGCACCAAGCAAGAATCCCTTACCCTAGGAAAGAATTAAAACTTTTGACCAACACCAAAATGTATGGCCCCAGAATTCCATACCCCATTTCTGTATCCCCAGCCATAATCAACTCTTATTACACTTACCATAGGAAAAGGAATTCTTAAACCGAATCCATACCCTTGCATTGGTATTTTACCCTTAAAATCGTCCCACTGATTTGCAATAATTCCAGCATCAGAGAAAAACACAAATGCAAGGCCAAATTCTGTCCCAAAGGATGTTGCACGCTTTGGAATTAATTCTTGTCTGTATTCCATTGAAAGTAAGACCGATTCGTGCCCAAATCTAAACTGTTCATTTTTTGAGAAATAAAGATTAGGGTCTGGAAGAGGCCAACCACGTATCGTATATGAGTTTCCAAAATAATCAAGCCATAAGTCACTTTTCATGCCAAACTTTTTATTTAAACTAGTATTTAATGCAATCACTTGCTTTTTTTCTCTTTTATTTATTTTCTTATACCAAGAAAAAGATTGGGTCCAAAGTGTCATTCTCCAATCTCTAGGTTGGATACCTTCCTGATGATATAAGGTTTGACTGAAAAGTACACCCTTACCAGGATTCCAATAAATATCTCGAGTGTCATATTTTACATTCCCAGTTGTTCCAAGGTAAAAGAACTTGTCTTCATTTTGGTCATTCGTGAATGACTTTTTCTCGATTTCAATTCCAAATGAGGTTTTTATAGAGCTACCATACCATTTCCCAAAACCAAGAAAAAAGCTATTGACATCAATATTTTTATCTAAAAATCTATGTTCATAAATAGTGCGTCCAATATTTAAGGTAAGAGAAACATGGTCGCCAAAAATCCATGGATCCGAGAAACTAAACCCATAGGTATCCTCGCCGCCAATAGTCCCTCCTAAGGCCAAGGATTGGTTTTTCCCCCTAAAGTTATTTACTATCCATAATCCAGCAAGAGACCATCCTGTATCTTCTTTATAATTTGGCAATGCTAGAGGAGGCGTCCTCTGTATTGATTCTTGGACTGTATAAACTAGTTTTGCAGTACCATCCTCAAGTGGTATAACCCGCCATGTTGATTCACTAAATAGGCCAAGATTATCGAGACGATTTCTATCTCCTAAAACAATTAAACTATCTAGTGGCTTATTCAACGGGTGAATAATCTCTCGCTTTATCACATAGTCACGTGTTTTAGTATTGCCTTTTATTTCAATAGAAGAAATAGTCGGCCTATACGGATTATTGCTAAAAAGTATTGAAATTAATAGCAATAAAAAAAGGCCTGAAAAAGGCCTTCTTTTAAAAAATTTATTTACCACAATGCTCTAAATGTCTATTCCTTGAACCATTAAACGTTTCTTGTATTCTATACCTTGTTTTGAATAGGTGTCATCAATTGCCTTTTCCAATTTATCAACCACTTTAAGACTCTTTAATTCAACCTTAATATTTCTTTCATCCAATTCACGTACTTTATATGTTGACATATTATCTTCGTATATATGCCAGACACCATCAAACTCTTTTGGTGTACCATATTCCATCAACACTTTATGTTTTATTATGTCCGAGGAAGCCAATTGTGGAAATCCTGTATCTTTCAATTTTACTTTTTTTGTTATGCCCTCTAGAATAAAGTGCGAATCATTATTATTCGTTGTGCTATATATGAAGTCAACATTTACAAACTCGAGCATGATTAATTCATGAGTCAATCTTGATGTGTATTGAAACTCTACAGATGCTCTTTTAATCGGCAATACAAACCCTTCACGGGTAGTCCTATTATCATCATGGTATACCACCTCAACAGTGGTATCCGGTATAATAGATAGGACGGCTGGAAGATTTGATTCCCAGGGTGCTAATAGTTCATCTCTGAAAACCCATCCGCTTGGAACACGTTTTACTGGAATAACAGACTCTATGTTTTTTCTTGTTGTGACTTCAGTGCTTGAATAATCTTCAGTCATTTCCTCATCATTTCTACGTTCTTCGCTCTTGTTACCCCTATCCTTTTCTGAGGACTTTTTTGATCCAAATAGCTGTAAACCATCAGCTCTAACCGGAGCGATCAACAAAATAAAAATCATATATAATATTATATTTTTCATAAGTAATTCTCTATGAGGCTGATTTTACCTCGGATTTTTTGGTACAATCAACCTTATAATTTAATAAACTTAATACAATGTTGTATAAAAAAAAAGGCTCTCTATTAAGAGAGCCTTTTTTTTAAAAGTAAGTAGTAGGATGTACTATTTACGACCTCTTGCCATTGGTGAGCGAGAGACATCGCCATTTTTATCAATGTAGTATAAGTATCCAGACTCTCTAGTTACACCAGCGTCTGCAACTTTCTCTGCATTGCCCCCGCCTTTACCAGCGCGAGCCATTTGTGAACGCCAAACATTACCATCTTTTCCTAGGTAATATAAATATCCTTTTTCTTTTGAAACGCCAGATTTGGCAACTACTTCAGCCATTTGAGACCTCCATTTTAGTGTTTTTTTGGTTCTTTGGTAGTGGATAGAGGTAAATTTCTATCTCTCTCCTCAGAAAGTGTACAACTTATCTTAGATAACTGTCAAGAAATTTCTCGAGGAGCGACCGACGAGAGAATTTTACAGTTTTTTCAACGATAGAACAATTCTTGTAAGTAACTTAAAATAATCAATTTCATTTTTTTTTATAAAAAAGAGTAAAAATATTTAATGGTCAGGATTCTTTTAATCCCCAATGTTGCCTATCATGTAGGACGTAATGATTTAGCAGATGATAGTTATCTCGAATTTCTAAATCTTACCATAGAGCTTATGCAGCGAAAGCGAGATGACCTTTTTTGGTATATAGTAATCCCCCATATAGATACTAGAAATAAAGAAGAGGTGAAATCCCTCAGAAAAAAATTAGATCATCCAAACACGTGCTTTATTGAAATGGATATTCCAATACGACCGCTGAATCATATTCATTTTAATGTGAGTGAATTAGAACAAAAGCTGAGCCTTAACGATTATCCAATAGATTTGGTTTTCTGCCACGTACCTGAAATAGTCCGATCTCTAAAATTGTTTTTTAAAAGTGTAACTAATCTCACCCCTTCAATCATGGGCTATTTACATCTTTTTGAATTACCTAAAATTAATTGGAATGGTGTTTTTGAATATAATATTTTCGGAATGACAGAGATGGATTCCTGTTTCTTAAATACCTCCTACCAAAAACAAATGGTACACGAGGAGGCTCGAAAAATATTTAGTAGCTCCGTATGTGGAAAGTTGCATGAAAACTTAGAAGTACTTCCTCCAGTTATTATCCCAAAAAATATAAGGCCTAATAAAAAGGGTTCTTATGAAAAGATAATAGTTTGGAATCACGATGTTGATAAAAAGGATAACTTTCTTGAATTTGAGAAAACTATCTTGGCACTAAGAAAGAAAAGAGATGATTTTAAGGTTTGGATTCCAAAGATGAAAAACTCTCACAAATTGACCAGAGAGTACAGATGGATCACAATTGGTAAAAGTAATAATAGGAGAGAATTCTTAGATAAAATGCGCACTTGTTGTGTTGGGATTTCACCAAAAGGTGGTAATGTTAATTTGTATAATTCAACTATTGAAGGAAATTCATGTGGGATACCTTTCGTAATGTTCAATGAACCATATTACTTAGATATTAATTCAAGTGCTGATTTTTATAAGACTCGAAAAGAGTTGATATCATTTTTAAATAAATATCTAGATGAATCTGATTACCGTAATCAAATGGCAGGACAGGCTATTGGCAATCTGATAACAAAGTATAACATGAATAGAAAAGTCAATGTTATTAATAAAAGGATCAATTTATTATTAAAGTCAATCAGGCCAATAAGATCAAAAAAGACAAATGAGATTATTAAAATAATTAAACAAAAGAAAAGAATATCGCATAGAGAACTATTGGGACCCAAATACCTTAACTGGGATTCAGAAACTAAATTTGATGGTTATAGAAAAGCAATCCTCAATACAAAAGGAATCAATGAGGTAAGAAAGGTATCCAAAGGTAAAAAGTATTCTTGGAAATCTTATTATGAATATCTTGAAATTTAAGTTACTACATAGAAACAACATTCGTGGAATGTAAAGATAGATTTTATTTTTTCATTAACCCATTGATGGTAATTTTTATGTTATAATATTACATGCCCCGGTAGCTCAGCTGGATAGAGCAACAGCCTTCTAAGCTGTGGGTCACAGGTTCGAATCCTGTCCGGGGTACTTTAAAGTTTTACTTTTTTTCAAGCCTCCGCTAATTAAGACTAAATGTTAGCCCCATTATATGAGCCTTATCTGGACTCTTTTTATTCAAGTCTTCGACCTTGAATTGATAGTACAATTTTATAGATCTTTTACGTGGTAGATCAAAATCAGTCCCAAAAGAAAGCCTATATTCATTTAATGAATTATCATTTGAATTAGCAGGATGAAAAACTTCGTATGAAAGAAATGGTTCAAGCTTTTTACTTAGCTTATAATGAGCATAGAGTTTGTTTCTGTATACCTCATCAGGATCCTCATTCTTTTCATGTGTTTTTTGAAATCTTGTTTTGAATTTTACCTTGAATGGCTTCATTCCAATTTTATATATCCCACCAAGGCTAATTCTATTTTTTACTTTATCATCAAATATTGCATGACGAATTGGAATAATTACACTTAGGTCATCAATTATTTCATAACTAAGGGTCAACTCAGTAAAAGTTTGTTTGAAGGACTGTTCTTTTCCTGAAAGCCTCAAACTTTGTTCACAATCTAACTTTAATGAATAAGGTAGCTTAAACCCATAAGAGACAGTGCTTCTTGATTCAAAATCATCAGCACCAAACAATAATCTTGAGAATAATAGGAAAAATGGAAACCAATGAATCTTTATAAAATTTTCAATCTTCATGGTTTTTTTTGAATGTGGTTTTTTGAAGTCTAATCTTTGTAATAAACTCTTATATTAACTCGATTACTTTTAAAATTTACTCTGCCAACCTTAGCTCTCAATAGACTTAATCCAGTTTTTTCTGATAGCTCATCAATTAATTCTTGATTTTTCTCAGGCGAAATTTTATCCAACTCACCATATACTATGGCTTTGCTCTTGAGTAGGTTATTAACCCAATACTTTTCAAGCAAGTACGTTAAAATAACAATGGCTGTATTAGCAAAAAGCACTTCAGAAAATGCAACATTATTTGCACTTAGAGCATTGATAACGCCTATGGTGATCACAATGAACAGATAAGTCATTTCCTTAATTGGTATAGGGTCTGTCCTGTATCTAAGTATCGCAAAAACAGCGAACAGGCCAAACCCAAAGGCAATATTTACATCTAGATTACCCAGAATGTAAGCAAAGAAGAAAATAAGAGAGTTAAACATAAAGTAAGTAAACACAAAGTCATTACCCTTATGATCTCGGTGATAGATTAATTTTATGATGATATAGGCTACAACAAGGTTAAACGTAAACCTTACTAGCATTTCTGTTGGCATGTGAGATAAATCCAAAATAGTTGTTATGGGTTTATGTTAAAAATAATGCTGTACAATTAATGACATAAACTAACAAAGTTCTAACATAATTAATTCTTTTTTTTTAACTACAATTCAAAAGATACTAGAACATATCATTTTGTATATAGCAAATTTCCAAACTTCAATTCTTGATTTGATAATATGGTAATTGTTTGGGGAGGCGGCATTTGATAGGGTTTGTTTGGAGATACAATTTTGTTGGTATTGATTTGAATTTTATTTTCTTTAATTAGGTCCCACGTTCCAGACCTTGACATGCCACCGTAAAGCATAGTCCGAAAAGAAAATGTGTTATCAGAGTTAAGGGTTAAGTAGGAAACAGGTTTATCACAGTCTGGCTGACAATATTTCCCCTCAATGTTCTCGGGGTAAGAGTTTCCTGATAAATAGGCTAACAGGCCACAATATGTTAGACAGCAGATAATCCTCTTTATAAATGATACTTTCAAAGGTTTCCTACTTTAAAAGTATCATCTTTTTGGTTTCATTATAGGAACCGCTCTTAATCTGATAAATGTACATCCCTGCAGCAACATTGTTGCCATTGCTATTTGTCGCATCCCATTTTACAGTCTTAAAGCCCGCAGTTTGATTTTCATCAATAAGTGTTTTAACATGCTTGCCCATGATGTCAAATACTTCCATGACTGTATGTGCATCCTTAGGAAGATCATATTTAATACTAGTTATGGGATTAAAGGGATTCGGATAATTTTGATACATTGCAAACTCCGCAGGCAATAAAACATCCGTATCGCTACTTAATGAACTGTAGGCTGAATTGACATACCCAGGAGTACCATACTGAACATTAGATGATGCCCAACTTTCTGCAAGGCTATTGTCTAGCTGTGGATGGACTAACTCAAGGGTCTTCCCGGATCCATCTGGTTCGGTTGGCCATGGCTCATCGTCTTCATAGTTTACAAAATCCACGAGGTCCTCATAATTATCGAGCAGTCTTAATAATTCTCCACTCCCTGAAAAACCAAAACCTAAACTACCAATATAGTTTTGGACTTCTGGGTGTGCTTGAGAAAATTCGGTACTGTCCTGGCATAGCACAAGATAACTTGAAGCCTCTAAAAGAGAACCTTCTGGAAAAGTAAATACATGCGAGTCATCGGAATCCATAAATTTCCATCCAGAGATATTCAAGCTTTGATCAGAGAAATTGTATAGTTCTACCCAGTCACCAGGATCAAAATCATCACTTGAATTATAGTTTATTTCATTAATAGAAATCATGTCTTGATAAGGATTTTGTACGTCCATAAAGTTTGCGACTAAGCTGATATCCTGATCAAGATATAGGGTGACACTGTCATCATAACTAGGTTCGCTCCAATGGCTAAATTCATACCCAAAGTTTGGGACTGCCTTAACCGTGATTGGGACATCAGAAAAGTATTCTCCTGACCAGCCTTGCTCCCCTATTTCCAATGAATTGATTTCGACATATCCAGCTTCAACATCATTCATATAAAGAGAAATAGTATTACTAGATCCACTAAGTCCAAAAATCTCAACCATCTCATTTCTGGCGTTATCTGGTCTATAGTTTGCAAAATTTTGCATACGCTGATATGCAGAGTTATACTGTCCAAAGGTATTAGGAGTATAACTGTCATAGATATCAGGACCATATCTACTAATATGGTCTGAGATATATGGCTCTATTATAGTTCGTAAACTGTCCATGAAGTATAAGGTGTTTTCTGTGCTGTAAGTGGTATTCAGTCTATCGCAATATGTATTGATGAACTTGTTTCGAAAATCCATATTGTCCAAAAATGTCGTAAGAACGGCAGTAGACCAAACTGGATTATTGAAGACATTGCCCTCTCCAATGGCATGATCCAACATATTATAGGTTTCATAAGAACCAATGAAACCAAGTGCGAGGTCAGTCCATCTCTCAAATCCAAAATCCGAATCATACATGATGTGCCTCCACTTACCATCACCTGATTTGGA
>Ga0208130_1000710_pt1 | contig 16845 bp, 12 predicted proteins | sample ETNtaG_31_FD_185771 | JGI IMG/M metagenome (GOLD analysis project Ga0208130, IMG submission 185771) | Marine microbial and viral communities from oxygen minimum zone, Eastern Pacific Ocean - ETNP201310SV78 (SPAdes) (version 2) | ecosystem: Environmental > Aquatic > Marine > Oceanic ...
TGGGATTAAATGCAAGTCCAATATGTGAGGTATTAGTTGAAGAATCATTGATAGGATGGAAAGAATATGAAATGGAGGTGGTAAGAGACTCTAATGATAATGCAGTTATAGTTTGTTCAATTGAAAATTTAGATCCCATGGGAATTCATACTGGTGATAGTATTACTGTGGCACCTGCACAAACCTTAACAAATAAAGAATATCAAAAAATGAGGGATTGGTCAATTTTATGTTTGCGTACCATAGGAGTAGATACAGGTGGATCAAATGTACAGTTTGCAATTAATCCAGATAATGGCAGGATGATTATCATTGAGATGAATCCTAGAGTAAGTCGATCTTCTGCTTTAGCTTCAAAAGCTACGGGCTTTCCAATAGCAAAAATTGCTGCAAAATTAGCAATGGGTTACACTCTTGATGAACTACCTAATGAAATAACTGGAAAAACAGTTGCTGCTTTTGAACCAACATTAGATTATGTTGTTACTAAAATTCCAAGGTTTGATTTTGAAAAATTTCCTACATCTAAAGGTATTTTAGGAGTACAAATGCAATCGGTAGGTGAGGTCATGGCTATTGGGAGAACATTTAGAGATAGCATTCAAAAAGCATTTCAATCTTTAGAAGTTGGGTTACATGGTTTAGAGCCAAAAGTTACAGAATTCAGGCCACTAGATTTATCAAAAATTAGCTTTGGAACAGCCTTTAGATTATTAAAAGTTAAACAAGCTTTTGATGAAGGTTACGATATAGAAACATTATATAATCAAACAAAAATTGATAAGTGGTTTTTAAATCAAATAAAGCAACTTTCAATTATATCATCTCAAGAATTTGAGCTTAGTTGTAAAAATATTTATTTTTTAAAACAAGAAGGTTTTTCGGATTTACAAATAGCCAAAATAATGAATTTAACAGAAAATGAAATATATACTTTCAGGCAAAAAAATAATATTTTGCCAACTTTTAAATCAGTTGATACATGTGCTGCTGAATTTGAGGCGCAAACTCCTTATTGTTATTCCACATATGAAATAGAAAATGAGATTCAACCTTTAAATGGTAAAAAAATATTGATTTTAGGAAGTGGCCCAACAAGAATTGGACAAGGGGTTGAGTTTGATTATTGTTGTGTACAGGCAGTTATGGGTTTAAAAGAAGTTGGATTTAAAACTATAATGTTCAACTGTAATCCTGAAACTGTTTCTACTGATTTTGATATATCAGATCGTTTGTATTTTGAGCCTCTAACTTTTGAACATGTAATGAATGTTATTAATTTTGAAAAACCAGATGGTGTTTTAATTCAATTTGGTGGACAAACTCCACTTAATATAGCTAATAAATTAAAATCCTTAAATGTTAATATAATTGGGACTGATTCAAGCTCAATAGATTTAGCGGAAGATAGAAAAAAATTTGGTCAGATTTTAGATAAGTTACAAATACATGCGCCTAAATGGGGTACTGCCTTTTCTATTGATGAAGCATTATCTATTGCGGAAAACATAAATTATCCTGTTTTAGTTAGACCATCCTATGTATTAGGTGGAAGAGGCATGGAGATTGTATATGATAATAACGATCTTAAAAGATACGTAGCAAAAGCTGCTTTAGTATCTGGTGAACACCCCATCTTGATTGATGATTTTCTTGAAGACGCATTCGAATTTGATGTAGACGCCTTGTGTGATGGGACTGATGTATATATAGCAGGAATAATGCAGCATATTGAAGAGGCAGGTATACATTCAGGTGATTCATCATGCGTATTACCAGCATATGCATTATCGATTGCCGATAAAAATATTATCGAATCTCAAACTAAAGATTTAGCCTTAGCACTTAATACTAAAGGCTTAATTAACATTCAGTTTGCACTTAAGGATAATATTGTTTCAGTATTAGAAGTTAATCCAAGAGCAAGTAGAACTATTCCATTTGTAAGTAAAGTAACTAATGTTCCACTAGCTAAAATTGCAGCACAATTAGCTGTAGGAAAAAAACTATCTGAATATAAATTTCCACAAAATAATAATGGATTAATTGCAGTAAAAAAACCAGTTTTTCCATTTAATAAATTTCCAAATCAAAGCATATTTTTATCGCCTGAAATGAAATCAACAGGTGAGGTAATTGGTTTAGATACTCATTTAGGTTCAGCTTATGCTAAGGCAGAAATTGGATCTGGAAATATTCTACCAATGGAAGGGAATATTTTTATCTCTGTAAATGACATAGATAAAATGAAAGTTATTCCAATAGCACGTGACTTTTATGAATTAGGATATAACTTAATTGCTACTGATGGAACATTTAATTTATTAAATCAAAATGGTATAAATTGTAAGTTGATTGCAAAAGTAGGAGAAGGTAGACCAAATGTTGTTGATCATATAAAAAATAATGAAATCCAATTTATTATTAATACACCCTTAGGACAAAAATCTAGATATGATGAGTATGAAATAGGTAAGAGCGCTATACGCTATAATATCATTACAACAACAACAATTTCAGGAGCACAAGCAGCATTAAGAGCAATCAGAAGAATTAAAAATAATAATTTAACATATAAAAGTTTACAGGATATTTTTGATGAATAAATTAAATATTGGGCTTAACATAACTAAGAATGTTGAGAAGTATAATCTTTTTTTGGATAAAATTAAAATTCATCTAAAAGACTATAGTCATTGTGAATATTATAATGTAAGTGATTTAAAAAATTTAAATGAACGAATCTCAAATTTAGATGTTTTGTTGACATATAATATAAATGAAGACATTTATAAACAGGCAAACGATCGATTGAAGTGGATACATTTTGGAGTAGCTGGAGTAGAGAAAAATTTATTTAATGATATTATCAAAAGTAAAGTCATACTTACAAATTCAAAAGGAATTCATGCTAAGCCTGTTTCAGAGTTTATTTTAGCTTGCATTTTATATCATGCTAAGCGTTTTGAAAATTGTAATGAATTCAAAATATCTCAAGAATGGAAGCAATGGGATATTGCCAAAACGATGGTTCAACTTAAGAATAAAACATTAGGAATCATAGGATATGGAGAAATTGGAAAAGCAACAGCAAAATTAGCAAAAAATTTTGGTATGAATGTACTTGCTACTAGAAGATTACAAAAGAATCAATCATCTAACAGATACGTTGATTTCCTAATGCCAATTTCAGATATAAATCAAATATATCAACAATCTGATTTTATTGCAATTACATGCCCCTTAACACCCATGACAAAAGAAATGATATCACATGATTCTTTTTCAAAAATGAAATCAACAGCTTATATAATTAATATTGCTAGGGGAGAAATTATTAAAGAAGAAGCACTTCTTAACGCGTTAAATCATAATGAAATAGCTGGCGCTGCACTTGATGTTTTTAAAGATGAACCATTAAAAAAAGGGCATCCATATTTTAATTATGATAATTTATTTTTATCACCACATATATCAGGAAATTTTCCTGAATATCAAAATGATATGATCGATTTATTCATTGATAATTTGATACGTTTTTTAAATCAAAAAAATTTAAAAAATCGAATTTGTAAAAAAAGACTATATTAGAGGAGTTTTAATGAACGAGTATTTTCCAGCAATAGAACCTTATAACATTTTTAAGCTAAAAGTCTCAAACCTTCATACAATTCATGTGGAAGAATCTGGGAATCCAAATGGAAAACCTGTTATTTTTTTGCATGGCGGTCCAGGCGGAGGAATAGAACCAATATATAGACAGTATTTTAATCCAAAAAAATGGCGTATTGTTATTTTTGATCAAAGAGGATGCGGTAAAAGTACACCTTCTTCAGAATTAACTGATAATACTACATGGGATTTAGTTAATGATATTGAGAAAATACGAGATAAACTTGAAATAGAAAAGTGGACTATATTTGGAGGCAGCTGGGGGTCCACATTATCATTATCTTATGCTATTAAACATCCAGAGCGCTGTAATGAATTAATTTTACGTGGTATATTTATGTTAAGAAAAAAAGAGCTCTCATGGTTTTATCAAGAGGGAGCAAGTTACATTTATCCTGATGCTTGGGAAAGTTATATAAAACCAATACCTAAAGAAAAACAATCTAATATGATAAAGGCATATTATGAAATATTAACAGGAAATGATAAAAAAGCTAGATACCAAGCTGCAAAAGCTTGGTCAATATGGGAAGCAAGTACTAGTAAGCTTATTCAAAACAAAAAATCCTTACACCATTTCGAAGATGAAAGTGTAGCAGATATTTTTGCCAGAATTGAGTGTCATTTTTTTATTAATGAAGGGTTTTTTGAATATGATGGCTGGTTATTAGACCAAATAGATGTGATTAGGCATATCCCTTGTGTCATAGTTCAAGGAAGGTATGATGTAGTATGTCCCATGATAACAGCATGGGACTTACATAAAAAGTGGCCAGAAGCAGATTTTCATATTATTCCAGACTCAGGGCATTCAATGTTAGAAAATGGTATTAGAGAAAAATTAATTGAATATACTAATAAATATGCTTCATTATAAATCGTTTGTTAATAATATAGAATTCATTATAAATTAATCGCTCAAAATGGCCCGTTCGTCTAGTGGTTAGGACCCAGGGTTTTCATCTCTGTAACAGGAGTTCGATTCTCCTACGGGCTACAAGTGCTCAGATTTAACTTCTGAGCACTTTTTTTATAAGAAATGTATGCAAAAAATTAAAGAAATATATAATCAAGAGATTGAGCATTTGGTAAGTGCAGTTAAGCAGGCCAGTAATCCATATCATACATTTTCATTATCAACTATAAATGAAAATTTTCCTGAAAATAGGACTGTAGTTTTAAGAAATATATTATCTGAACCTTTGACAATTTTTTTTAATGCTGATTATAGAAGTAATAAGGTTAAAGAATTAATTAACAATCAAAATGCTTGCGCTTTATTTTATGATCAATCAAGAAAAATACAAATACGTATGAATTGTAATGCAATTGTTCATCATAAAAATAATATAGCATTAAAGATATGGAATAATACAGCATTGCAAAGTCGAAAATGTTATTTAGGACCTTACACTCCATCAATTAGATTGGATAATTGGCATCCAAATGTACCTGATGATTGTATTGATACAAACCCAACTGATGATCAAAGTAAAAAAGGATATGAAAACTTTACGCACATTGAATTAAATGTATTAGAGATTGATATTTTAAAGCTTAGATATAATGGACATATTAGGTTTAAAGTAGATGGTCAATCAATGTATTATGTAAGTCCATAATTTAATGATTATTCAACAGCCATATCAGTGTCAAACTTGTTTGAAAACAAATAATATTGAAATAGAACTTACTTATTGTTCTGAAACAATAGATTTGATTGAAGATTGTTATATATGTTGTAGTCCAAATACTATCTCATTTACTGTAGAAAATCAAAAAATTAAGTATTTTGAAGTGATAAAAACTTACTAATTATGTGAATTTGATAATTTGTTTTTGACTATTTCAACAGCTTTTTCTATTGGTATTCTTTCTTGTTGCATTGTATCACGATCTCTGATGGTAACGCAATTATCTACTTTACTTTCTCCATCAATAGTTAGACAATATGGTGTGCCCACTTCATCATGACGTCTATATCTTTTACCAATAGCGTGTTGCTCATCGTACCTAGCGTTAATTCCATTTTGTAAGAATTCTTTAACTAAAGAGCGCCCAATTTCTGGCAATCCATCTTTTTTAATCAAAGGTAAAATTGCAACTTTAAATGGAGCTAGTTTTGGATGTAATTTCATGACTACGCGAGTAGTATCATTACCTTTTGCATCTTTAACTGTTTCTTCATGATATGCATCAATTAAATAAACCAATAATCCTCTAGTAGCTCCTGCTGCTGGTTCAATAACATATGGTGTATATCGCCAACCCATCTTACCTGTTTCTGGATCTTCTTTTTGTTGGTCAAAATAACTTAACTTTGAACCAGAATGTTCAGCATGTTTTTTTAGGTCATAATCAGTTCTACTTGCCACTCCTTCCAACTCATCAAAGCCCCATGGATATTTATATTCAATATCATAACAAGCATCTGCATAGTGAGCAAGTTCATCTTTTTCATGAGCTCTATAATTAAAGTTATCAGGATAATTTGCAAAAGATTGCCACCAATTTAAACGTTTATCTCTCCAATACTTTAACCACTCTTTTTGTGTACCTGGCTCAACAAAAAATTCCATTTCCATTTGTTCAAATTCACATGATCTAAAAATATAATGTTCTGTTGTAATTTCATTTCTGAAGCTTTTTCCCATCTGTGCAATTCCAAAAGGAATTTTCATAGACATGGTTTGTTGACAATTTAAAAATTGTACAAACATTGCTTGAGCGGTTTCAGGTCTTAAATAAACTGCAGAATCTTTTACAATTTTTTCTATACCTTTTTTCATAGCGTCTTTATCTAAATGCTTATTATCATTGACAAAAGTAGCAATATCACCTAGAGCATCAACAGCACCAATTTGACTTCTAAACATTAGATTAAACTGTTTTTCTTCGCTTAAAAAAGGACTATTAAAGGTAGGGCTTACGTAGCCAGGAAAATCAAAAATGCTACTAGGCTCTTGTTTGTTATCTTCGAAAAAACCAATTTTTTTAGATTCAATAACCTTCAAACCTTTTAGCGTTTTTCCTTCGCGTTTTAAAATTATATTAAAACGTTTTTCAATTGCATTTTGATACTCTTTAGCTTGCCCTTTATCTGTACAAATAAGATTTATTTCATCTCCAACTGCAGGCACTGGAGCTTTATCTGCTCTGAATCTTTCTTTGCTTATTAAACAATCAACTAGAGGATCAGAAAATCCAGCTAAATGGCCAGATGCTTCCCATACTTTTGGATGCATTATTATAGATGCATCTAAACCTGTAACATCCTCTCTTTCATGCACCATTGATCTCCACCACTCATTCATTAAATTTCTTTTAAGCTCTACACCCAATGGCCCATAATCATAAGCACTTTTTAATCCACCATAAATTTCACTGCTTTGAAAAATAAACCCTCTTTGTTTTGCAAGCGATATAATTTTATCCATTATTTTTTTATCATCAGGCATTACTTTTTCCTAAACTTACGCTTTGGACTAGATTTTTTTTGTTCAATTAAATTTTTTGCTTCTTCAAGTGTCAATTCATCTTGAGAAATATCTTTTGGCATTTTAGCATTAACTTTACCATCTGTTATATACATGCCATAACGACCATCTCTAATTTCAATATTATCACCCAACTCTTTAAGTACTTTTGGGCCCCTCCCTTGTTTACCTGAATCTAATAATTCACTTGCTTCTTTTTCAGATAATGTAAAAAGATTTTGGTCTCTTGGAACAGATGCTGTTACCTTACCACATCTAATATAAGGACCGAACTTTCCAATATCAATTTTAATATCATCATCTTTCCATTTGCCAATAACTTTTGGTAGACTTGCTAAATTCATTGCTAGCTCAGCATCTACATTTTCCATTTCAACATTAGGAGGAAGTGATTTCATTTTATCTCCACATTGAATATATGGCCCAAATCTTCCTTTTTTTAGAACAATGTCTTCATTAGTGATAGGATCTTTTGCAATAATTTCAGGCGCTTTGTTTTTTAATTCTATTAATTCGTTAATCTTATCTAAGTTAAGTTCACTAGGTGGAAAATCTCCTGGTATAGTAAATCTTTTATCTTCATCATATTGTCCATATACACCATATCTTCCAATACGAATCTCAACGCTTTGTTTATCATTTTTCATAACATTAATTAAACGAGCATTGCTCTTATCAAACTCTTGTTCTAATTTTGTTTTTAAGCCTTTTGTAATATTATTTCCAAAATAAAAACCTTTTAAATAATCAGATTTATTATTTTCACCTCTAGATATAGAATCTAAATCATCTTCCATATTTGAGGTATATTTCAAATTAACTAAGTCATCAAAATATTTTTCTAAAAATTGTACAACAGCATATCCAGTAAAAGTAGGAATCATGCTTCCTTTTACTTTATTAACATATTCTTTATCTTGAATCTTTTTTAAGATAGTTGCATATGTAGAAGGTCTACCTATCCCAAGTTTTTCTAATTCTTTTACCAAAGCAGCCTCAGTAAATCTATTAATTGGTTTTGTAAAATGTTGTTTAGGTTCAAGATTTTTACAATTTAATTTTTCTCCTTTTGTTACTTCAGGTAGAATAATTTCATTATCATCTTTATCTTTTTTATTATCTACACCTTCAACATAGACTTTTAAAAAACCAGGAAATATTACTACTTTTCCTTTTGCTTCAAATATATATTGCCCATTTGAAATTAATAAATTTGTTCTTTCAATTTGAGCAGATTTCATTTGGGATGCTAGTGTTCTTTTCCATATCAGTGTATATAATTTTAACTCATTAGCATCGACTTTATTTTTAAGTTCATCTGGATGTTTAAATTTTGAACCTGCAGGTCTAATAGCTTCATGAGCTTCCTGAGCATTTTTTACCTTTCCACTATATTGAATAGGTGATTTTGGGAGGTATTCATCACCAAACAATGATTTAATTTCATTTCTTGATGCTGAAATTGCTTCATTGGATAAATGTACAGAGTCCGTTCTCATATAAGTAATATATCCGTTTTCATATAGTCCTTGAGCTACTCTCATTACATTTTGGGCACTCATTCTAAATTGCCTAATACCTTCTTGTTGCAGTGTAGATGTTATAAAAGGAGCATATGGCTTTTGTTGACTTGGTTTAGTTTCAACAGCATCAATTTTCCATGAACTATCTTTAATTTCATCACAAATCTTATTTACTGATTTATCTGTAAGCACAACATCACTTTTATTAAATAGTTCTCCACTTTTTTTATCAAACGATTTGCCAGTAGATACTTTATTTCCATTAATTTTGATTAATTGTGCATTGATAATACCATTTTTATTTTCAAAGTCACCAGATATGCTCCAATATTCATTTTGTTTAAATTGACTTCTTTCCTTTTCTCTATCAACTAAGATTTTTACTGCAGGACTTTGCACTCTCCCAGCTGAAACTCCACCTTTCATGTTTGTCCACATAGTTTTTGAAACCATAAAACCAAAAAGTCTATCTAAAAATCTTCGTGTTTCTTGTGAGTCTACAAGGTGAGTGTCAATATCTCGAGTTTTTTCTAAAGCTTCTAATATGGCTGTTTTTGTTATTTCATTAAATACTAATCTTTTAACAGGTATTTTAGGTTTTAATTCATCAACTATATGCCATGCTATAGCTTCACCTTCACGATCTGGATCGGTTGCGATTAACAATTCATCAGCCTTTTTAAGTGCAGCCTTTAAAGATTTAACTGTTTTTACACTATTTGGTGAAACGGTATATTCAGCTGAGAAATCTTTTTCAACATCAATACCTAAATTGCTTTTAGGTAGGTCACGTATATGTCCCACAGAAGCTTCTACTTCATATTTAGAATCTAAAAATTTCTTTAGAGTTTTAATTTTTGAAGGGGACTCAACTATAATAAGATGGTTTTTCATAACACCTTAATTTACTTACCTTATGTATTTATATTGCAAGATAAATTTTAATTATCAAATTTTTGATACTGTGAAAACAGCTCACCGTAGAGCTTAGCATTTTTTTCTGTAGGCTCAGCAGGGTATAATTTTTCAATAGTAGATAAATCATCAATCATTAAATTTCCATTTAAATGATCTAGTTCATGTTGAAATAATTTGGATAAGAAGCCAGTTAATTTAGTTTTTACTACATTACCCTCAATATTATAATATCTCACTTTTATTTTATCATATCTATCTCTTTCAACCATTAAACCAGGAATGCTTAAGCAGCCCTCTTCATCAAGTTTAATTGATTTTTTATCACACTTATCTATTTGAGGGTTAATATATATTTCATAATTATCTGCATACGGATTTTTTAAAATCGGTGTTTGTGCTGCTTCTAATTTTTCAATTTCTTCAGATTCAGTTTCATCATCTAGTGTTTTCATACCAATAAAAATTTGATATTCATAACCTATTTGATTTGCTGCTATGCCAGCACAACTTATTTTTTGATAGGTATCAATTAGATCTTGGATAATATTTTTTATATAGTCAGATGCTGGGAATGTCACTGGTTTTGTTTTAGTTTTGAGAAAATTAATATTTTCTCCTAAGATTTTTTCATCATCCCAAATTTTAACTATCTTTTTGATTGCCATACTTAAAACTTTCTAAAATTTATACAAAACTTAATACATAGTTTTAATCAATAACAATATTTAGTAAATTATTAAAATTTCTAATAATAGGAGAAGTCATTCAAGGGATAATTAAAAAATTACATTCTAATTTAAATGATGAGGTGCAATATAGTCTGCCTATGGATTCTCATTTAGTTGAACTGAATCCATTAATAAATAAAAAGATTAAATTTTCTTTTTCTGGAGATATTTATTGTATTAAGTGTAATAATAAAATCAAGAAAACATTTGCACAAGGCTATTGTTTTCCTTGTTTTCGCGATGCTCCTGAAACATCAGAATGTATTTTAAGGCCAGAATTATGTAGGGCTCACGAAGGTGAGTCTAGAGATATGGATTGGTCACAAAAACATTGTTTAACAGATCAGCATGTTTATATGTCTTTTACGGGAAATTTAAAAATTGGTGTAACTAGAAATACACAAATTCCTACTCGGTGGATTGATCAAGGAGCTACGAAGGCTGTGATTTTGTGTACTACACCAAATCGATATTTAGCTGGTGTAATTGAAGTTCATTTAAAGCAGTTTTATTCTGATCGTACACATTGGATCAAAATGTTATCTGGAAAATTTGAGGAGCCAGATTTTAATCAAAGTTATCTGGATGCTATGCAACACTTAAAGGATAATTTTTCTCAATATATTACTAATAATAAGTGGATAGATATAAATTATCCCATTCAATCTATTCCCAATAAAATTAAGAGTCTATCATTTGACAAAGAATCAATTTACGAGGACGTTTTGGTGGGGATTAAAGGACAATATTTACTATTTAAGAATGATAAAGTATTAAATATTAGAAAACATACAGGCTATTTGCTTAAAATTGAATATTAAAAATTTTTCTCTCCATACACAATATTACCATTCACAATAGTAGCAATTACATTTGTTGTTAAAATTTTATCTGATTCTATTGACATGATATCATTTGATAGTATAGATAAATCAGCTTCATATCCAATATCAATCATACCTCTGTTATTTTCTGAAAATTCTGCTATAGCTGCACCCTTTGTAAACAAATTCAAAGCTTCAATTCGAGATAATTTCTCTTGCGATTGCCAACCACCTTTAGGAAAACCATCATGGTCAGTTCTTGTGATTGCAGCATAAAATTCATGTAGTGGATTTCCTTCTTCTATTGGACAATCTGAACCTCCAGCTATAATAACTCCATTATCTAAAAGTGTTTTCCAGCGACTAATTCTATGTAGGCGATGTTCTCCAATACGACTTTTCATCCATTTCATATCACTTGTACAATGAGATGGTTGCATAGAAGCAATTATTGAATATTCTTTTAATCTCCCAATATCATTTGTTGTGAGCATTTGTGCATGTTCAATTCTCCACCTTCTATCATTTTGTGATTTAAGATATTTTTGATATGTATCAAGTACAAACGAATTACCTCTATCTCCAATAGCATGTGTGCATAATTGAAAATTATTATCATAGCATAATGATGCTAATTCATCAAATTCTTCTTTTGATATTAGTATTAAACCACAATTACAATGATCATCATGGTAAGGCTCATGTAAAGCAGCGCCCCTACTTCCAAGAGCACCATCAATAAAGGCTTTAACTGATCTGATTTTATATTGCTTCCCAGAATATTGACCTTTAGCAAAAAAATCAACTAAAAAATCTTTAAATGACCCACCAATCATACCATAACATTTAATTGGGAAGTTATTTTCTTGGACTAGTTCTATAATTGATTCAATTATTTCTGGTGATTGCCATGCATCATGAACATTAGTAATACCTTTTTCAGCAGCATATTGTGCACCAGTCAACAACCATTTTTTTGTTGAATCTTTATTTGGTTTAGGTAGAGTATTTCTGATTGGGTCCATTGCATTATCAATTAAAATACAGTTGTTTATAATTGAGCCACCCTCAATATTTGTTGATAAATCAAAATTAGATATTTTAGCAGCAATATTATTGATCCATGCACTATGTCCATCAATTCTAGTTAAATAAACCGGATTATTTTTAATGATATTATTTAATAATGCAGATTCTGGAAAATTTTGATCTTTCCATAAATTTTGATCCCAACCAAAACCTTCAATCCATTCTCCTGGTTTAAGTGCTTTGCTTTTTTCATAAACTAAATTAACTATTTCGTTTGGAGATTTTACACCTTTCAAATTAACCATATCCAATCTTTGGCCTAAATTTTTAATATGAAAGTGGGCATCTATAAAACCTGGCATAACAAATGCACCTTTAAGATCAATAGTTTTAAAGTTGGGATGTGGGTCATTCAAACGATAATATTGACCATTTTTAATTGTCAAACTGTCAATGATAGGAAATGACCCATTAAGAGTCATAATTTTACCATTGATTAAATTTAAAGGTTCAGTATTCATTTATTTATATTAATTTTATAGATGTAATTTATGTTATATAATAAGTTTTATGAAAACAATAGATTTAAGAAGCGATACAGTAACACTACCCTCTCAAGAAATTAGAGATGCAATTTCCAATGCAAAGTTGGGAGATGATGTTTTTCAAGAAGATCCTAATGTTAATATGTTAGAATCTGAGGCGGCATTGATTGCCGGCAAAGAAGCTGCACTATTAGTACCGAGTGGTACGATGGGTAATTTGATATCATTCCTAGTACATTGTCAACGGGGTACAGAAGCAATTCTTGGTAATAAATCCCATACGTTTGTTTATGAGGCAGGAGGCATTTCAGCTATGGGAGGTATACACTCACACCAACTCCAAAATTCTGATGAAGGTATGATTGATATAGATTTAATTAAAAATGCTATTAGAAAAGATAATGTTCATTTTCCAGTGACTTCTTTAATTAGTTTAGAAAATACTCATAACATGTGCTATGGAAGTCCTGTTTCAAAAGATTATATTGATGAGGTTGCCACAATTGCAAAGAACAATAAATTAAAATTACATATTGATGGAGCAAGAATCTTTAATGCTACGGTTAAGCTAAATATAGAGTTAAAAAAATTAATAGAGCATGTAGATTCTGTTACTTTTTGTTTATCTAAGGGTCTAGCTTGTCCAATAGGTTCGGTTATTTGTGGTACACAAGAATTTATTAATCAAGCAAGAAGAATGCGAAAAGTACTTGGAGGTGGAATGCGACAAGCAGGCATTATTGCTTCTGCTGGCTTAGTAGCATTTAAAAATATGAATAATCAAATTTCTTTAGATCATGATAATGCACAAAAGCTAGCAGATGGTATAAATCAAATTAATGATTTATCAATTGATTATGATAAAGTAAAAACTAACATTTTATATTTTAAATTAAAATCAAACAGTATAAGTTCAGAACAATTTTTAAGTGAGATGAATGCAAAGGGTGTTCTATTTTTTGAAGTATCACCTAACAAGTATCGTTTAGTTACTCACTATGGAATTACAAAAGAAGATATAGATTACACTTTAAATACATTTAAAAAAGTTCTTTCAAAGTAACTTTTTTACTAAATTCAAAATAATATTTATAAGGATTTACACATATGGCTAAGGGAGTGACACCACAATCAAATGATGCATCAAAATGGTATACTGATGTCATAACAAAAGCACAATTAGCAGATTACGGTCCTGTAAAAGGCACAATGGTAATTAGGCCTTATGGATATTCAATATGGGAATCTATTAAAGATGAGTTTGATACGCGGTTTAAAAACACAAACCATGTAAATGCATATTTCCCATTATTTATACCAAAATCTTTTTTAGCAAAAGAGGCTGAGCATGTTGAGGGATTTGCAAAAGAATGTGCCGTTGTAACTCATTCTAAGTTAAAAGTAGATAATAATAAATTAGTAGTTGATCCAGAATCTAAGCTAGAAGAAGAAATTATTGTAAGGCCAACATCAGAAACAGTGATTTGGTCAATGTATAAAAAATGGATTAACTCTTATAGGGATTTACCAATACTTATCAATCAATGGGCAAATGTTGTCAGGTGGGAAATGAGAACAAGATTGTTTTTGAGGACTAGTGAATTTCTTTGGCAAGAAGGACATACTGCGCATTCAACAGAAGATGAGGCCATTGTAGAAGCAAAAAAAATTCTAGAGATATATCAAGATGTTGTTGAAAATATTATGGCAATTCCTGTATTAACTGGATATAAAAGTGAGTCAGAAAAATTTGCTGGTGCTGTTGAAACTTATTGTATTGAAGCAATGATGGGTGATAAAAAAGCATTACAGGCAGGCACATCTCACTATCTGGGACAAAATTTTGCTAAAGCTTTTGATGTTAAGTTTCAGACTGAAAATAATGATGAAGAATATGTTTATGCTACAAGTTGGGGAGTTAGCACTAGGTTAATTGGTGCATTAATTATGGTACATGGAGATGACCAAGGTTTAAGATTGCCGCCTAAAGTTGCACCTATTCAGATTGTAATAGTCCCAATTTTTAAATCTGATGAAGATAAAGAAAAGATTATTGATTATGTTAAACCTTTATTTAACGAGTTTGATAAAAATAATATTCGATATTATTTTGATGATAGAAATAAAATGTCACCAGGCTTTAAATTTAATGAGTGGGAGATGAAAGGTGTTCCTATTAGAATAGAAGTTGGAATGCGTGACATCAATGATGATGCAATTATATATTCAAGAAGAGATAAGCAAGGAAAGCATAAAATTGAAATTGGTAGCATCAAAGGACACTTTTCTAATTTATTAGATGATATACAACAATCTTTATTTGACCAGGCTAAAGAATTTCAGGAATCAAATACTCATTCTACTAATTCATATGATGATTTTAAAAATATCATTAAAAAAGGTGGATTTGTAAAATGCGGTTGGGATGGCACTAATGAAACCGAAGAAAAGATCAAAAAAGATACTAAAGCTACAATTAGATGTATTCCTTTTAATCAAGATACAGAATCTTTGAAATGTATATATTCTGATACCCAAGCTAAATATCAAGTAATATTTGCACGCGCATATTAAGAGTAAAACTTGATAGTTTCATCTAAAGGTATAATTCTTAAAATTTTTCCTTACAGTAATACGAGTATCATTTGTAATGTTTTTACAGAAACTTATGGTAAGATAACCTTAATATCAAAAGGTGTAAGAAAGCCAAAAAATCCTCAACTTTCAATTCTACAACCTTTTCATCTATTAGATTTAACTTTTTATTACAAAAAAAATCGTTCAATGCACATATTAAAAGAAGCTGATATAACAAGCGATTTTTCTCATCTTAGAGAAGATTTATCTAGCATAGTTTTTGGGTCAGCTATAAATAATATTATAAATCGAATTTTTGAAGAAGATTTTCCTAACGAAGTAATTTTTAGATTATGTACTAAATCATTAGATTTACTTTCAAAAAATTTAAGAAATAATAAAGTTATTTTTATTTTTTTTCTGTACCATTTATCAAAGCAATTGGGGTTTATGCCAAGCTATAAATCATGTAATAGTTGTAATCAAAAATTTAAAAATGATGCAATTTTTTCTTCCAGTTTGAACGCTCTCATTTGCGATCAATGTATCATTCATCAATCTATGGATTTAGATTTTGTAATAAAATTTTTGACTTTACAAAAAATAGATTTAGTAAACAAAACACATATTAATCAAATATTTGAAATTGATTTATCAAAAGATAATTTATCTGAATTATTTAACTTTTTAATTGCATTCATGAATAGTAATATTAATCATATGTTAAAAGTTAATAGTATTAAAGAAGTAACGAAATTTTACCATGAAAGAAACTAATATTTCAGAAAAGTTTGACACAAACAATTATCACTTTAATCCTGATAGCAAATTTGGTATATATTTAATTCATGGGTTTTCTAGTTCTACATATGAAGTGAAAAAACTAGCAAAACATTTATCTCAAAAAGGTTACCAAGTAAGAGCAGATAACCTGCCAGGTCATGGCACAACAATTGAAGATTGTAATTCTACAAAATATCATGAATGGCTTAATGCTGTTGAAAAAGGTGTTGCTGAAATGTATTCTGTATGTGATAAAGTAATAGTAATAGGAGTTAGTATGGGAGGTGTATTGTCTCTACACTTAGGTAGCCTTTTCCCTCTGGATGGTATTATTTCTGCTTCTGCTTTGTTTAAATTTAAAAATGAATTTAATGTAAGATTTATAAATAGAATTTTTAATAAACTAAAAAAAACTGTACCAAAAAAAAGCACATTCAACCCTGATCAGGTAAAAGCTCAAAACATTCAATTTTATGGTTATAAACATTACCCATTGTGTGCACTTAATGAAATGAGAAAGTTAGTTGATAAAGTAAAAATAAAGCTAAAAAAAATATCCAGCCCTTTATTATTGATTCATTCTACTATTGATCAAACAGCTCCATTTGAGAATCTTGAAATAATTAAGAAAGAATTAAGAACACCTATTGTAGATACATTAGTTGTACATCAAACTGGTCATAACATTTATGATACTGATAAAGATGATAAAGAAGTTATTTTTAACAAAATTGATCAGTTCATAGAAA
>Ga0208130_1000714_pt1 | contig 16807 bp, 8 predicted proteins | sample ETNtaG_31_FD_185771 | JGI IMG/M metagenome (GOLD analysis project Ga0208130, IMG submission 185771) | Marine microbial and viral communities from oxygen minimum zone, Eastern Pacific Ocean - ETNP201310SV78 (SPAdes) (version 2) | ecosystem: Environmental > Aquatic > Marine > Oceanic ...
TCACCGGTGTCCTGATCTTCAATTCTAGATAAAAGTTGACGGGCTACTCTGAAAGACGAGGGAACGTGCCCACTTGCTCCACCGGAGTGTACACCTTCAGTTAATACATCTACTCTAAGTGATGCGCCTATGAGGCCTCTAAGAGATGTGGTCGTCCAAAACCTTTTATAATCTCCAGCACCAGAGTCAAGGCATACAACTAGATCTGGAGACCCAATTAAGTCAGAACATAGATCGATATAATGAGGAAGGTCCGGAGATCCACTTTCTTCGCAGAATTCAATTAAAATTAGGATGCGAGGAAGTTTAACATTTTGCTCTAATAAAGAATTTACTGCGCAAATAGAAGCAAAGAGAGCATAGCCATCGTCAGCGCCACCTCGCCCATAAAGTTTTTCATTTTCTAAGACAGGGCTCCAAGGTCCCTTTCCTTGATCCCATCCTTCCATTTCGGGTTGTTTATCAAGATGTCCATACATTAAAATATTTCCAACTTTTTTTCCTGGGATATCTACTAGAATTATGGGAGTTCTTCCGGGGGTTCTTTCAACAGAAACAATAGCATCTGAAGGTTTATTAGTCTTCGTCCATTCTAATGCAAGATCTAAAACCTTATCCATATGTCCATGCGATTCCCAATCTGGGTCAAAAGATGGTGATTTGTTTGGTATTTTTATATAGTCAATTAAAGTGGGGGTTATTTTATTATCCCAAAAGGTATTAATGTCTTCAATTATTTTTTCAGTGTTCATATCTATTTTGGTTTAAATGATAGGTTATATTAAACCCTAATTTAATATGAAGTTGTTTAGCACTTTTAGTAAAATTGTTTTTGTTTTAAATGTATTAATTCTATTTTAATTGCTTCAATCAATGCTGATTATATAATAACATGACTCGTAAAATTTTATATTTAATAATAATGGTCCAGTGCTTTGCTATTGTTAATGCTGAAGGAATTTTAAAAACCCAAGGAAGAATAATAACAGATGCAAACAATAAGGAAATGCTATTTAAAGGTTTTGGTCTTGGTGGTTGGCTAGTTCTTGAGGGGTATATGTGGAATTGTAATATTGAACATGCTTCTACAACTAGAATGGAAAATAGCATCGTAGATTTAATAGGAGAGACTAAAAAAGAAGAGTTTTTCAATTTATATAGACAAAACTATATTACTGAAAAAGAAATATCTTTATTATCTGAAAAAGGGTTTAATGCATTAAGAGTGCCACTACATTATAGAGATTTTTCTCCAGTATTTGGACAGTTTATTTCTAAGGGATTTGAAATCTTAGATCCTCTTATAGAATTATGCCGTCAATATAATATCTATCTTATTTTAGATATGCATGCAGCTCCTGGAGCTCAAAACAATAGCGATTTTTCTGATTCAGAACTTAACGGAGAGGCAGAGCTTTTTACTGATATTAATAATCAGCTATGGCTTGCATCGACATGGAGATACATTGCAGAATATTATTCAAATGAGCCTGTTATTGGTGGCTATGATCTTTTGAATGAGCCAGCTCGTTGGGGAATTTCTGATATTCTTAGAAGTATATATGAAAGGACAATTGACTCTATCAGAACTGTTGATGACAATCATATTGTTATTATTGAAGGCAATTGGTATGGAAACGATCACACAGGTCTCTTTCCTCCATTTGATGATAATATGATATACAGCTTTCATCATTATATTGGGGGAAGCACAGATACAACGACAATGTACAGACAATACAGAACAGATATTAGTGTTGAGTATGATGTGCCACTATGGGTTGGTGAATTTGGTGAGAACTCAAATTATTGGGGGCATAATATTAAAAATTTTTTTGAGAGAAATGATATTGGTTGGAGCTGGTGGAACTTTAAAAGCGTAGAAAGAATTTCCAGTTTATTTAGCTATGATATAACTGATGAGTATCAGATATTAATTGATTATTGGCAGGGGGGTGGTACAAAACCAGATACAATAACCGCATATAATGGATTAATGTCAATGGCGAACAGTATTCAGTTTGATTTGTGTTCATTCAATTCTGGTCTTTCTAGGGCTTTAATTGATTCATCCTACAGTTATAAAAGCATTCCATTCTCTAGTTTTTCTCCTCCTGGTTTATTGCCAGCTGTTTATTATGATATTGGCAATAATAACATTTCATATTTTGACAATCAAGTTGAAGACCCTAATAAATTTTCTTCAGATACTAAGAGTTGGAATAATGGTTGGTCTTTTAGAAATGATGGTGTTGATATAGGGTCGAGTTATTTAAACAATCAAAAAAGTTATCATATTGGTTGGGTAGAAGATGGAGAGTGGACTAGTTATACTGTTACTCCAAACCCACCAGGGAATTATAAACTAATGATTGAAATAGCGTCTTATGTTTCGGGGTCTCAACTATCTGTTATTATTGATTCAGATACCACTGGTCCTATTACTCTTCCAAATACAAATGGATGGGATAATGGTTGGAGGGTTGTAAAAATTGGGAATGTATCTATTAGCGATACAATGAATATGAAAATAATAGCAAATATTGGTGGGTATAATATGAGAAATATAATTTTTGAAAATTTAGATGTTTCTTCTATGTCAATGGATCTTGATATTCATTGTTATCCCAACCCAAACCTTTCTGATGAATACGATCACCCACCTTTTATTGTTATTGATTGGACGAGTGATTTTATTCTTTCTACAAATATTAAAGTATATAACTTAGCGGGGAATGTATTATTTGATCATAATATGATATCCGTTCAAGGTAAAAACTCAGTTAATTGGTATCTTAAATCTCTTGATATGGAACCAGTACCTTCCGGCGTTTACATTGTAAGAGTAGAAACATCTAATTCGAGTGAGATAAAAAAAATCACATACGTAAAATAATTAACGAAGATAGGTTAACTTAAAATAATGTTTTTTACTTACGGTTGTTATTACTCCATAATATAACCCGCTTGATAGCTGTTTAGACTCAAGGGGAATATTGATGGTTCCTTTCATTAACAACGTTCTATCTGTTGAAAACACCAATTTCCCATTTAAATCATATAGTTTTATGTTGTTAATATTTTGATTCATTGATTCTGGAAATTGAACAGTGAAAGAAGAATTAAATGGATTTGGATATACATTTATAATATCAGAAGCATTCACTTTAATATTTGATATAGTTTTTAATGGGTCTCCAGAATATCCAAAAGATTCATCATCTGTTAGACATAGTATTAAGTATCCATTTTGTAGAACTGCATTTTCTTGAATAAATTGTGCATTGTTAGCAGTCCAGGTATGAGTTGCCTTTTGCCATCTAGTTTGATCAAAAAAATTAAATTCGTCAATCCACTCAAATAAAAAGTCATTGCTTGTCCCATAATCGCCTTCTTCTGGCTGATATGAGTAATATTTTACCCAATCATAAAAAGCATAAATAGGTAAAATTGATTCATCAAACTCTCCAACCCAGTTCTCCCATATTGGTTGCCAGATATTCATCATAATTTTTTGACCAGTATTTAATGTACCTATATAATTATTTTCATCACTACGAACCAATTGGTTATCTATGAAAAAACGGACATGTTCTGGTGTCCACTCAAATGCATACGTATGAAACCCAACATGAGGATTATATAAAAGAGTATGTAATTCTTCATGGCTTGTTTCATGAGCAGTAATAATATTTGTCTGAAATTTGTCTGTGTATTGCCCTAAAGACTCAAAATCAATTTCTCTCCAATTAGAGGGATCACTTAAACCCTCAGCCCAATAATCTCTTATAGTAAAAAATGATGAAACAACACCAGACCCTAGGGCTGATTTCATGCGAATTTCAAACCTACCGTATTGATAATTTTGAATGGTTCTATATTCTGCTCCTCGATATGGTTTTTGCCCAAATAAGTTTATAGATAAAGCTATTATAGTAAATATATACGTTTTATTCATGGGTTTGATTTTTTAAACATACGAACATAGTCTATAATAAAAGAAGCAGGAAATATTGAATTGTCAATTCCTTGTTGTCCGCCCCATTCTCCACCAATTGCTAAATTCAATATAAGAAAGAAAGGTTCATCATATGGCCAATTATTAAAAGTGGTTGAAGTAGGTTTAATATAATTAAAATATAATATTCCATCTATAAAGCCTTTAATGCTGGTTGAATCCCATTCTACAGCATATGTGTGAAAATCATTTTCTATTCCATTTAAATAGTGAATCCCTTGTTGAGTAGTCCCACCCACATTTCCGTAAAGATCAGCATTGTGAATACTAAAAAAAACTCGATCTGGGTCATAACCAACATGTTCCATTATGTCTATTTCACCACAATTAGGCCACCCAATGGAATCTATTTTTGATCCTAACATCCATATCGCGGGCCAAGTACCAACTCCGCTAGGTAACTTTGCTCTTATTTCCCAATACCCGTATTTTAATTCTACTTTGTCTTTAGTGTTAATCCGACCTGAGGTATATCCTGGTTGGCTTGGATTAAATGGGTTTTCTTTTTTGGCTCTTATATATAGGCTTCCATTATTGATCAAAATATTTTCATTGTTATTTGTATAAGATTGAGCTTCATCATTAAATGCCCCAGGCCATAATACCTCAATATTCCAATACTTATTATCTAAAGAATCAGAATTAAACTCATCATTCCAATATAATTCATGACCTGAAGGAATTTGGTCAATATTTATACAATTACCATCATCTATTGTTGCTAAACTATCATAGTTAGCCGCTAATGAATCTGTGCAGCCTGAATACTCACAACTCCCATCACTTGTATTTGCTAATAAATTATAATTTGTAGCATTTTCATCAATGCACCCATAAACATTCTCCATTGAATTTTCTTCTTTCAATTCATTACATGATATAAAAATAAAAATCATGGCAATGACTATATTGACTCTATTTAAAAACATGTTTTTTCCCGTAATCAAGTTTATGATCTGATGTTAAAATTGGAAAAGATGGTTCTGGTTTTGTATATGCTTGATTTGAATACATAACACTCATGTCAATTTTAGATAATTTTATTTTCTCAAATTTATCAGTATCTATTTTTATTATATCTGAATAATTATTTTGTAATGAATCTATTTTGTTTATTAAGTGGTTAGTTGGAGCTTTTAAGTTGTTATTATAATTACTTATATTATTTTTAATTATTGTCGATTTAATATAATCACCCCATTTTAACTCTGTACTAATTGCCTCAAAGTTGTTTTGCATATTTAATTCATAGGCTTTTTTTGTGATGTGATAATCCCTAAGTAAATCTGCAATGGCATATTTTAATTCTTTTGAGAAAGACTCTGATGTTGCTTTTTTGTTTCTAAACACAAGTGGGTGGGTTTTAATTAGGTCTAACAATTGTCTTACTGTATAGTTTTTATTATCATGCACGAGTATAATTTTATCTTCTAGGTTTTTAATACTTTCAAAAGATACAGGTTTTTCATTCTCTTTTAAATCCCAGATTTTGTTTTGAATAACGTTTTCTTTTTTGGATTTTTCAATTAAATATATTTTCGATAGTTTTTCTGAAAATTGTTTAAATATTTCAAGATTATACTTTATTGATTTTCCTTTCATTATTTTTTTCACATTATTACTAAAAAATTTAAGTGCGCTTTTTTTAATGTATTCTTTTTGAGTTAAATCAAATGATTCTTTCTTTTGCTCTTCAGTTATGTTGGGCCGAGTTAACCACTCATTGATTTCAAAATACAAAACATGTTCGTCATCTATTTTAAAAGGGCCATACATTTTATTTGGTTTTGATTCTTCAAAGTATAGGATTTCCCTGATTTCTTCTAACATGTCATCATCTTTTGTGACAAGTTTATTATTTATAATTATTTTATCATCTATTCTTGATTTTAAACCATTAATACTAATATCACTTAAAGAGTTTTCAATAGCATCTATATGGTTTTTATTAACTATGCTAAAACTTATATTATATTTTCTTTTACTTAATTTCACTAAATAGTTTATTCTAGATGAGTCTACTTTTACGCTATCATATCCGAACTTTTTTAACATTAGATGTCTCATAGTCTGCTCTTTTTGTCCAAGAATAAATGCTTTTTGGGTGTCGGTAAAAATATAATTGGATTTATCAAACTCAAGAGATAATAATTTCTCTGCAATTAAAGAATTAAGTGCTATTTTTTTGTGTATGTAACTTTCTCCTTTGCAATATGCTGGTCTTGGCATGTATTCAGATCTTTTTTTAAAATCATTAACAGTAATTATTTTATCTCCAATTTTTGCTAATATGTTTATTGAAAAATTTTCATCATGTTTTATTTGTTTTTCACAGCTAATAGAAAAAATAAATAAAATAAATAATAAAGGGTGTTTGTACCCAGGCATTAGATTACTATTTAAAATAGTTTAAAACGCACAGTTATTAGTGATACATCTCCGAGCAAACCAATTGACTGATAGGAGTAGTCTATGCCAATGCTTTTGTTATTAACTAGAGATTTTTCATAGCCCAGTCCAAAAGTAACGCTTGAATGTGGAATATCAATATCTGAGAATAACTCATTTTCATTTGCCTGTGCAATACCAAGGCCTTTAATGCCACCTCTTAATGAGAAGATATTCCCCCCAATGAACTGAATAGAGTATTCTGCTCCAACATTTATAGATTCACTATTATTGTTTGGATGCAAAACATCTGCAGATATTGCAAGGCTATGAAAATCATTAGATATTGGTTTAATTGATGCTCCTAATCTAAAAATCAAAGGGAGCTCCCATGACTCCGTCCTGAATTGACCAATTACATTTTCGTAGTTTCCATTTTCATTTTCTAAGATATCAATTGGATTAATAAGGTCAATGCCATCATATCGCATTTTAGAACCATAATTAGAAATACTCATTCCAATTTTCATACCTCTACTTTTATCACCTGAAAAAGTGAAGAAATCTGTTTTTACAATTACGCCAAGATCTAAAGCGGTAGCTTTTGCTGATGAATGCCAAATATTAGATTTTATCATTTTCAATGAAGCCCCAAATGAAAACCAATCAACTAGGTTTCGGCCATATGCTAAAGAAGCAGATATTTCATTTGCATTATAAAACTCACCAGTTCCATTTTGGTTACTAACATTTGTCACTTCTATAGAACCGTAATCAAAATCAGTGAACCAAGCACTTATAGTTCCATAGTTACCCATATTAATAGCAGTCGCAAAGCTAGAGTGTTTTATCCCGACAACCCAGTCTTGTGTAGAAAACCCAAATTCAAGACCAGATATGTTTGCTAATCCTGCAGGGTTCCAATATGCAGATATTGCATCATCAGCCATAGAAACGTAGGCTTCACCCATTGCTACGGCATTGCTACTAACTCCTATTTCTAAAAAATTAGCTGTTGTTGTACCATAACGATATTGAGTAAATGCAAAAGATAAAATAACAGTATATATAATTATAAATTTTCTCATTATTTAATTATTGCAAATTTTCCCATATGTTCATATTTGTTTAAGGACTTATTGGAAAAGTTTGGCTTAATATGGTAGAGATACATCCCAGCTGCAATTTCTAATCCTTCTTCACTAAGCAAATCCCAATGGACCATCCCCTCTATGCCATCATTTTTATTTATTGTTTTTACTTTGACTCCACTTGGCGTAAAAATCGTTATTACACAATTTCCAGGAACATTAGTAAACATTATTTTTCTTGGTTGGTTTAAGAATGGATTTATAACTGCTTCTTCCATAGCATTCGTACCAACATAGGGATTAGGAACCACTTTTACTTTTTCTAAATCATTTTTAAGGTCTGCGCTATTAATTGTGTTTAAACTATCAATAGTGAATTTGAAGGTGTCTCCGTACCAAAAATTTCTATTCCAATCAATTGCATATCTTGAACCCGGTTGTGGGAAAAAATTACTATCAGTATTAAAAAAATCAATAATAAACGATGTCCCTTGCCACTTATTTAATGAGTCTATTTGACCTACATGAATTCGGTCATCATATATATTAAATACACCATCTCTTCCATCTGGACCTGGATAGTCTTGTACCACCATGTCCATATACGTATGATTTCCATTTTCATCTAATATTGTTTTATTTATTACATAAAAACTAAAAACCTGATCTTTTAATATATGAATGTCAGGGAACCAGAGTTTCTGATCAAACTCATTGTAGATAGAGCCAGAGTAATTTTGGACTTGTGACTGGTAAGCATCTTCTTCAGAAGTGAAAACAATCTCACAATCCCATGGTAACAACTTAGACTCTCTAGTTGTTAGAGTAATATTCATATCCCCAACATTACTTCCTAGCCATCCTGTATTTGCTGAGTCTAAAGTTGGTGTTAGATATGACTGTTCAATTGATATTTGTATACCTTCAAAAACATCTGAAAGAATTTCATTATTCATGTTCCAATAATTTTGATCTTCATCATAAACTAAGTTAGAACCGCTAAAGTTTGGTTGTCCTGTTAATTCATATAAAGGGCTTTCATTATATACAAGATCATTGGATGTTTTATTAAACACTTTAAAACCAGGGGTAGTATACAGTGATTTTCTAGGTGGGTTGTTATCTGTGAAAATAGTATCAAAATTAAAAGTAATATGATATTCCGTCCCTGGAACAAGCTGCTCTCTCGAAACTATAGTAGGATTAATTTTTCCTGTTCCAATGAGATTAGTATTTAATGAATCAATCAATATGTCTGGGTCTGCATACCCTGCGGGACTAGTTTGAGGTGTAACTATTGCCACATTCTTTCCAATACCCCTTATATTGTCATATTCATCTATATCAATGACAGTAGTATTTTCAGAAGGAGAAATCCCAGGACCTATATCTGGTGCGCCATAGTCATATGCAACAATAGCATAATAATAAGTTCTACCATTATCAACATTTTCATCTTTAAAATAGTGTTTTATACCAGTATTATCACCGAGATTATACGCGGTCCCATTTACCATGCCATAATCTGTAAAACCATTATATTCATTAATTAGATCACATTGATATATTGGTTTTAAGAACATTGGAGTACCATACCCATCGGTAATAACCTCGGCATCAGAAAAATATTTATCTGTTGACCTAAAAAGTTTATATCCTTCAAAGTCGTTTATATTACCCAGGAATGGATCGCGAGTAAGTTTGTCTGCATCATCATCCCAAGATAGCATAACATAACCATCACCAGGAGATGCGGTAAGCGTAGGTGTCTTTGGTGGCTGTGCAAAGCGATAATCTTTTTCATAAATTATTTGGACAATAGATTTTAATTGGTATAGAGCTGGAGCAGCATGACTAGATGAGTTTAGACCTTCAAGCGGGTCATATGAATGAATTTCAGCCATAGATATTCTTTCAGTTTTCCCTTGATACAGGGGGAATGGTCCCGACGCAAAAAGTTCTACTAGATTAGCAATAGTTCCGTAATATTCTGTTAGTGAGTCTTCAGAAACTAAATCCCACATCACATCATCGTTTCTAAACCAAGGACTTCCTGCTGGAGCAGGGTGTTGATCAAATATAGGGAAAAGTTGGAAAGAGGTTAATCCAATCATATCAGATTCTGTTACATCTGTAACGGCAAAATTTGGTTCACAGCCTTCTGACTCAACGTAGTCAGGTCTATGATTTCCTTCTCCTTCATCTGGTCCTGTATAGTTAAGTTCAAGTGGGCCTACACCATCTAAGCCAACATCGTTTCCAGGATCTTCATTAGGTTGGTAGATACCATCACCATTAAGATCTACCCCATCTTCCCAGTCTTGATCTTCATCTCCTTCAAAATGTTCTTTTAGATCACCAATTTCTAGATTGTAATAGTTTAAAAATTTATTTAAATCATCTATACCTTCAGTTGGACCAATTTCTAACCCTGCAGGATTATCTCTTTTTTCATCAACCAGCCCATCATCATCATTATCAATTCCATCATATGCAAGTCCAGGACTTTCTAGGTACGCAAATCCCATTATCCCTGGTAATAGTCCAGCAACACCAACCCCATTTTCATCCCAAGAATAAGACATATCTAAAAGATCATTAAAGTAGCCTACTTCATCATCTGCTCCATCTCCACCAATAGCATTATCAACCCAGTATCCAAAACATACCTCTGGCAAGTCATATTCTGAGGTGTTTGATATATTATACTCCCAAAATATAGCGTCTCGTGCCTGAGGATTATTCCATTGAAAACCTCTTGTTTCAACCCTAATTCCAAGACCGCCCCAAGGTTTTCCGCTTTGTATGGATATGTTATCACCTATCTTTTTCGAGCTAAATCTTGGAAAATATTTAACTCGATCATCTTCACCTAAATATTCCAGGTCGTGAGCATCATTAACCACAAAGTAAGTTTCTAAGTCTGCATATGTTACACCACGACCAAAACGGCCATTCCACTCACCTTGCCAAATATTTCCTGCTGAAGAAGGCCATCCTGCAGTTGGCCAAGAATCAGTTAACCTACTAAGTGCAGGGTATTCACTGTTTTCATTAAAATACCCAAAAACAGGATAAAACCCCCATTCAATTTGCCCGGTAGGGTCTGTGTCCATCTCTTCTCTATAACTAGTTTGTAAGTAGTGGAGGGTATGAGTATTCCACGCGTTAATTTGTTCAAAATTTGTAACAGGCAATGTATCAATTGTTTCATCATCTTGATCATCAAATATGTGTACTCTGGCTCCAACCAACAATCCTACTCCATCTAACATTTTTGTTCCGTCTGGATTATTTGGCCACTTTGAGACATTGGGTTTTGGCCAATCTGAGAGTTCAGTAGTATTTCTATAATATAGATATACCCTATTACCATTCATATACCCCTCTCTTTCTGCTTCGATATCACCAGCTGGATCATCAGGTCCTGCATAATTAGTTCCTTGGGAAAAAAGAAAACACTGCAAAAAAGTTAAAATATTTATATGTTTTATAATTTTTAAAATGATACTGTCCATCCTATTTTGATTTCTCTTGGTGACGAAAACATTGAAGGGTCTTTATATCTATCATCGTAAGAATTAAAGTTACTCCTGTGACTTAACAGTTCAGTCTCATTAACCACAGCTGTATATGCCCGTCCTGTTTCAGAACTAACCCCATATTCATTGTATCGATCGGTTAAATTATAAATAAGAAAATTAATTTTCGAACTTATTCCAAAAAGCTTTGGTAGATTAATATATCCTGACAAATCTGCATGATAGTTTGAAGGTTTTATATCATTATTAGGGTATAGATTCAGTAGCGCAAGGTTACTTTCTCCCTGTGGACTGAATGTATAAGGTGTTCCAGAATTATAATACCCAGTAATTGTTGTCCCAAATTTTTCTGTATTATACCCCAATGAAATATTAAAAGTATGTCTCTGGTCCCAGCTCATTGGTATAAATCTAATAACTTTGTCTATGCTTGAGCCCTGTCTGTTAAATGTTTGTGCAGGGTTGTCTGCATTTCCCCTGGTAAACTGATATGTATAATTGGTCTGAATGAAAAGATTATTAAAGCTATAGTCTAGTTTTAGTTCTAACCCTCTAACGTTTCCATAATCTTTGTTTGTGTATATACCATACTCAATCTGGTTATAGGTGCTTACGGTTGCGAGACTTAACAAATCATATATATCTCTATAATATAGATTGATCTCAAAACTGGTATTTTTACCCAATTCTTGCCATAGCCCTACTTCATAACTAACAGTCTTTTGTGCATTAAGTCCCAAGCTATCTGAAGCGAGATTAGCATTTCCTACAGTAGTTGAGTAATCACTTGGTCCAATGATTGATGAGTGGTTTGAGTATATAGCATACATCGGAGGCATTTGCAAAAAATGACCATAGCTAAAATGTAAAACTGCCACATTCCCAAGTTGATATGCAAACCCAAACCTAGGGCTTATCTGTGAAGCAATATTAGATTTTATAGGATATGACATCCTTGATTGGTCGATAATGAGGTTTCCATTCGCATCTAAGGAATCAGTACCTACAGAGTTTTTAAGGTAATATGTTGATGAGTTTATAGGGTTTCTTCTTTGACTAGGATAGGTAGTATTTGCATCAAAAGCATCGTAGCGCAGTCCATAATTTATTACGATTTCGTCCTTTTCAAATTTATCTTGGATATAGAATGACATTTCTTTTGGTTCTACAAAAAACACATCAGAATAAACAGTGCTGTCTGGAAGAACTATAGGCATGTATTTATCTGACTCATCCGATGTACCAGCATAAGCATTTCTTACAGTGTGGTAAGTGTTCTCTAATTCATAGGTTGTTCTAGAAAAACCAGTTTTAATATTGTGGGCATTAGTAATCTGCCAGGTAAAATCAAATTTTAAATTGTTGGCAATAGTCGTTCTATTTAAATGACCTTTATCCTGTCCACCTGTAAAAAAACCTGCTCCGTACGCTGTCATATATTTATCATTCACATAGTTATAGATTGTATCCCCAGCAAAATAATAGACACCTTGATATATTCCATCTTCTTGTAAAATATTAAAACTATCATAATCTTCAAATACATAAGAGCCATAGTCATTGTTTGTTCTAGAAAACTTTAGATCATAAAACATTTTTTCATTTAAAAAGTGATTTAACTGAAACATTAGGAGGGTAGTATTTCCGTCACTGTAGGACCTACCATCTGGATTGTATTTGTATATATGGCTATACCCTCTTGATATAGAGAGATTTTGATTTAACATGGCAGCTATTTTTATGCTACCAAGGTTAACTGACAACTTTGCCATTAAACTACTGTAGTCACCTTTGTTCATTGGGACATATGAGCTATCACCAGTGTTTTCGCTGTACCATTTAGATGAATCTTGATCATAAAAATCACTAAGGTTCCACACCTCAAATCTTCTGATTCCATTTAAGTGACCATTTATGTTTTGCTTTCTAAAATTTGAGAAGAAATAAACTCTATCTTTCACTACTGGGCCGCTTAAGTTAAATCTTAGGTCTGAGTTTGAATTAATACCAAATGGATCTAAGCCAATGAATATCTTTTCATTGTTTTTTTTATTTTTTGTTAGATAAGTAGAATATCCAGTATTTATGCTTCCATGAAATTCATTGCTGCCGTTTTTGGTCACTGCATTTACTACTCCACTCATTGCATTCCCATATTCAGCATTGAATGTACCGGTTATAACTTCTAGGTCTTTAACCGCTTCTACCTCAAGAGTTGAAACAGCTGAAACGCCACCAAAAGCATCATTCACAGCTACACCATCAATCATATAACTTACTTCATCGCTTCTTCCGCCACGGAAATGACCTGCAACAACGCCAGCCTGCATATTTACCACTGCTCCAAGGTTATCAACAGGCAATATATCTATTTCTTCTGAAGAAATGTTTTTCATCGTACTGGTTTGATCTTTTTTTCTGCTAAACTTACTAGCATAGATGACTACTTCTTGACCCTCAATTACACTTTGATTCATTTCTACATCTAATGAGGTGGTTCTATTTACAGAAACGACTACATCTTCAATAGTTATTGATTCATACCCGATCATCATAATTCGGACAGAGTATTTTCCAGGAACCACATTGATTATATTAAAATAACCTTCTTTATCTGCGCTAGTACCGCTTTGGGTTTGAACAATAATTATATTGGCACCAACAAGGGCAGTGCCATTTTTTTTATCAATGATTTTACCTGATATTTTACCAGATGTTTGTCCAAAACAAAATTGAAGGGAAAAAACAAATATCAAAAAAATAAGATATGAGGTTTTATTCATATAATAACTTAGTAAGTATATGTGGTTAAATAAAAAGGGCAGAAGAACTGCCCTTTTTATTACTATTTAAGATAAGTTATTTTTAAGATATTTCTATTTTTCTGATGGTTAATTATTGCAAAATAAATACCAGATTGCATAGAAACACCTTTATTGTCTCTTCCGTCCCATTTATATAGATAAGCACCAGGACTTTGAAAATCATTAACTAGTGTTTTTACTTTTTGTCCTAGAAGGTTAACAATGCTAACCTCAACCTGGTCAGCGTTTGGCAGGTTATAGGATATATTAACATATGGGTTAAACGGATTTGGATATGCTGAGTAACTAAACTTTTTAGGTAAAAGTTCGTTGAATTCTTCACCGTGATGTAATAACGGACACTCTTGCCAAGGATGGACACCTAGATTTGTAGGTGCAGGCCCAGCACTAGCAACAAAGCCATAGTTGTTGTAACTATCTGTGTTATTAAAATCACAGGGTGACTGTAGTGGGGCACCTGATTCGTATAAGTCGTTATTCCATTGCTGATTTACTAGAAACTTATATTCGTAACTAGCCCCATCAGTAAGGTCTGTAACTACTCCGGAGTATACATTGTCTCCATCAGTGTCGGTCAGCTGTAGACCGCAACCGCTCCAATTATCGAAACTCCCTGTTACGCATAAACTAAAATCAGGTGGCCACTGGTCAACAATTGAGCTCACATCTACTTGGAATAGTGCTCTTGGCGTATTGTCAACTGGGCATTGTTCATATTTAACAACCTCTAGATTTAATTCAGTTTGTCCAGCAGCATTTGCTAGCGGTAGTGGTCTAACATTTAAGTAGGTATCACTATCATAGATAGAGCACTCATCCGGAACAGTTTCATAGTTGGTACCGTACCCATATACTAATGTAACTGAGTCTTGGATATTAAAAGTTTGGGTAGCTGAATAAATATTATCTGCATTTTCATCTGATAACATTAGAGCGCTACTTTGATCCCAATTATTAAAAGATCCAAGAACATAAGGCATTTGAGTACCATCGAAACCCGTCTCTTCACTCATATCAAGGTTGAAAGTTACATCAATTGGATAATTCCCAAGGCAGTCTTGGCAAGCGCTAAAACAGACTGTAGGCACAGTCACATCTACGGCCCCCACAGAGAACTCTCTATCATTGTTATCTCCTACTGCACAGCTAGTTGGGACATTCTCCCAGTCGCCTTGCCAGTTTGCATCTATTGGGCCGTTAACAAATTTATATGTTATATCAAAGTCTGGATTTGCAGGCAGAGTAATTGTCCAAATATCATCGTTATCTGTATCGCTCATAAGGTAGCCAGGATTTCCACCAAATGTTCCGCCAGCAAGCCATACGCCACCAGGACTCGTTTCTACCTCTTCCATATTAACAGAGAAGGTTACGTTAACAAGAGCAAGGCTTGAACAGTCAACGCATGCGCCATAGCATACAATATCAAGTACGGTATCTGTATCAGGTACATCAACATATCTATCATTATATTGTCCGGTGTTACAACCTCCTGCAACCAGACCATCTGCTGGTTCAAAACCATTCCAGGTACCATACGATGGCTGGTTTCTAAATTTATATAAGTGAGTTGTCCCGACCTCAAGAGGGAGGGTGACGGTCCAGATGTCATCACCATCTGAGTCATCCATAAGGTGTCCGTCTTGCCCAAAACCACCACCTGCTAGGTAAACACCCTCTGGGTGTGTTTCTTCTTGGGTCATATCAACTCTAAATGTAATGTCAGAGCACTGATAGCAACTTCCATCATCAACGGTTGCATCTGGGTCATAGTTACAAGCAGTCACATCTGTACATCCAGAAATGTCAGCACTGTAAATTGCTTGGATATCTTCAATTAAAAATTCCCCACCAAGAGTTGCTCCTTGTGTGGTACTTACAACTTCAATTGATATTCCACCAATTTGACTAGCATCAAAAGTATTATTTCCGGCTATGCCAACCCAACCTGTTCTTGTAAATCCTTGAGTGTATGATGTTCCACCATTCGTTGTTCCAGAACCTTGTAGAGGAATTCTATACTCGACCCAACCATCATCACTTGAATTATACATCGGGGCTTCATCTCCCTCAAAAAATGAGTACCAAACCTCTACTTCATCTCTTGAACTCCATGTGGTCGCGTCACTGACATCAAATAAAATCACTCTGAGAGTTACACCGCCAATTTGCGGAGCTGTTAAATTATAAAACTTGAAAGAGAGGTAATTGTGAGCTGATAGATCAACTGCTTGGTCAAAATAGTTTAATGCTCCAGTATAACCACCCCATCCAAAGGTACCAACAACACCATAACTCCAGTCCATAACAGGAGAATCGTTGTTTGGCGCCTGATCAGCTGGAACCTGTGTAAGAGTACTAAAGTTCATAGCTTCTGCTGTTTCATCATATTCAGTCCACCAGGCATTGTCTCCAACGTCGGTAGCATTTTCAGGAGAATCAAAATTGTTTATGACATATGGGTCTTGGCCAAATATGAAACCAAATGTTAGTAAGAAAAATAAAAAAATACCGTTTTTGAACATAATATGCATTCCTCTTTTAATATTTTTTGTTTTAACAATAAGCGACTAATTTAATAATATTTATTTAAGTATAAATTAAATAAACGTTATAAAAACAGTTACTTTTATAAATTAATGTAAAGCAGGAGAATTAATCAAAATGAGATTACTTAATATTTTAATTATTGCACTATTAATTACGGGATGTAATAATTCAGCGGTAACAAAAGATAAGTTTATTGAAAACCTTATTTCTAAAATGACACTAGATGAAAAAGTTGGACAAATGACCCAAGTTGATAAAAGAATGCTTGATAGTGAAAGTGATATCGCAAAATATTTTTTAGGGTCTATATTAAGTGGAGGTGGCGCTGTCCCTGAAGACAACACTCCTAAAGGGTGGATAAACATGTCTAATGCTTATCAAAAACAAGCCCTC
>Ga0208130_1000715_pt1 | contig 16804 bp, 18 predicted proteins | sample ETNtaG_31_FD_185771 | JGI IMG/M metagenome (GOLD analysis project Ga0208130, IMG submission 185771) | Marine microbial and viral communities from oxygen minimum zone, Eastern Pacific Ocean - ETNP201310SV78 (SPAdes) (version 2) | ecosystem: Environmental > Aquatic > Marine > Oceanic ...
TGGTCTGATTCGTAGTTGGGTGGGTGCTCCTGATCTGATCATTCAGTACGGAGGATCCGTCAAACCCGGAAATATCGATGAGCTCATGGGCATGAGTGATATCGACGGTGTGCTTGTCGGTGGTGCATCACTGGATGCTGAAAGCTTCGCTCGCATCGCCAACTATCAGGTCGCCTGATTCCTCATGCGTCATCCCGACTGCTGGGGCCATCGCCCGGCTGTGATGGGGGTGATCAACCTCACCCCGGATTCCTTCAGTGATGGAGGACGATTCAACCGGGCGGATCTGGCTTTGAACGAGGCGTCACGTCAGTTGCGCGATGGAGCGGAGGTGCTTGATCTCGGTGCCCAGAGCACCCGGCCTGGTGCTGTTGATGTGGGTGCGGAAGAAGAGCTGTCGCGTCTTCTCCCCTGCCTTCAAAGCATTCGTGCAGCCCATCCGCAGGTGATTCTTTCTGTCGACACCTTTCGGGCATCCGTTGCCCGAGCTGCGTTGGAGGCAGGCGCTGATTGGATCAACGATGTCAGTGGAGGCAGACGCGACCCGGTCATGCTCTCGTTGGTCGCCGATGCCGGTTGCCCCTATGTGCTGATGCACAGTCGTGGTGACAGTCAAACCATGGACGACTGCACCGATTACGGCGAACAGGGCGTTGTTGCCGGAGTGTTGCATGAACTCAGGCTCAGCACTGACCGAGCTCTCCAAGCAGGTCTGAGCAGGGAACAGCTGATTTGGGATCCAGGTCTTGGCTTCGCGAAGACCACAGACCAAAATCTTCAGCTGATCAGACAGTTGGACGAGCTTCAGCAGGACGGCATTCCGCTGTTGCTTGGACCTTCTCGAAAGCGTTTTATCGGGGCTGTTCTTGACCAGCCCCGATCCAAGGCAAGGATCTGGGGGACGGCTGCAGTCTGCGCCAGGGCTGTGGAGGCAGGGGTCCACGTGGTGCGAGTCCACGATGTAGGGCCGATCCATCAGGTGGTGACCATGGCCGCGGCGGTGGCTCGGCAAGGTTCGCCCGCCAACGTTCATGACTGATCTGGCTAGAACAGACCCTTCTGTGAGGCATTCATGAGCACGAGCCCTGAGCTCACCCTGCTTTACGACGGGGGATGTCCACTCTGCGTCCGTGAGGTGACGTTCCTGCGTCGCAAGGATCGCGATCAGTCCATCCGCTTCGTTGACGTTGATGCACAGGAGTACTCCCCCGAGGATTGGTCTGGCATTAGCTATCGCCAGGCAATGGCAAGGATTCATGCCATTCAGGCCGATGGAACAGTGCTCACTGATGTCGCGGTCTTTCGCGAGGCTTACCGCTTGATCGGTCTCGGCTGGCTGTATGCGCCAACCCGCTGGCCAGTGGTCGGGCCAGTGGTTGATGGTCTTTATGGCGTCTGGGCTCGCTATCGCCTGAAAATCACCAACCGTGCATCGCTCGATCAACTGTGTCAGGAGCGTTGTTCGCTGCCGCAGTGAACTGAGTGGTCCACCCATGACAAAAGCCGGTGTCAGAGCACCGGCTGAATGGTTGAACTCTCAGAGCCGAGAGTTCAGTGCTGTGAGGTCTGTGTTCAGGATTCGGCGGTTGTGACGCCCTCAATCCGATCCTCAACTTCCTGGTAGAGCTCCTGGAGCTGTTCGATGTTTTCGTCGGAGGTCTCCCAGTAACCACGACCGTGCACCTCAAGCAACGTCCCCACAATGCGGCGGAAACTGTTGGGATTCAGATCCAGAAGTCGCTTGCGCATTTCTGGATCGTTGATGAACGTCTCGTTGGCTTCTTCGTAAACGAAGTTGTCAACTGAGCCACTGGTTGCACTCCAGCCAAGAGTGAAATTAAGCCGCTTTGCAACTTCTCGAACACCCTCATAACCCGAGTCGAGCATGCCCTCATACCACTTCGGATTGAGAAGTTTGGTGCGCGAGTCGAGACGAATCGTCTCGTTCAGAGAACGCACCTGAGCGTTGGCTGTGGTGGTATCGGCGATGTAGCTGGTGGGTGCCTTGCCGTCATCACGCAGACCAGCGATCAGTTTGGTGGGATCAGAGTCGAAATAGTGACTCACATCGGTGAGGGAGATCTCCGCGGAATCCAGATTCTGGAAGGTGACATCAGCGGTTTTCATGACATTTTCGAAGACATCACGCTTTTGGTTCATCTCACCAGGATTGTCAGCATTGAAAGCAAAGGTTTTCCTGGAGAGATACATCTCCTGCAGCTCGCCTTCCTCTTCCCAGGTGCTGTTTTCCACGGCCAGATTCACGTTGGAGCTGTAGCTGCCACTGGCATTCGAGAACACCCGACAAGCCGCGTCTCGCAAGCTGCTTCCCTCTTTTTCAGCCTGCTCAAGGGCATGTTTGCGAACAAAATTCTGCTCGAGTGGCTCATCCGCTTCTGCTGCCATCTTCACGGCCTGATCGATCAGTGCCATCTGGTTGATGAACAGATCGCGGAAGACTCCAGAGCAGTTCACCACCACATCAACGCGGGGGCGTCCCAGCTCCTCAAGAGGAATGAGCTCAAGCTTGTTGACGCGACCGACGGAGTCAGGCATGGGCTTCACACCTACAAACCAGAGGATCTGGGCCAGAGATTCTCCGTAGGTTTTGATGTTGTCCGTGCCCCAGAGGACGCAGGCAATGGTTTCGGGCCAAGCTCCCTGCTCCTCGCGTTGGCGCTCGATCAACTTGTCCACCACCCCTTTGGCCGCGGCAACAGCAGCCCGGGTTGGTATCGCCTGAGGATCAAGAGCGTGGATGTTTTTGCCACTGGGGAGAACTCCGGGATTACGGATCGGATCACCGCCAGGTCCGGGGAGGATGTATTCGCCATCGAGTGCTTTCAGAAGACTCTCCATCTCCATATCGGCGCAGATCTGCTCAAGGCAGAAACGCAGATAGCCGAACAGCCTGTCGAGCTCCGTTGGATCGATCTCACTGAACCCGTTGGTTTTGCAGGCCTTGAGCCATGGTGAAGGCAGCTTGAAGCCGAAGCGGGTCAGCAGGTCGCTGAACCACGACCAGTTGTTGCGCAAGTTGACTCGTCCGTCACTGCCGGTGACAGACCGGACCATGGCGGAGATCGCTATAAGCGATGTCTCGGTAATGGTGCGGTTGAGCTCCACATCAGCGAGAACACCGTTGTCATTTCCCTTGTAGACCTCTTCGATCGTTCGATTGATCGATTCAGCCAACAGGCCTGGAAGGGAACGAAGTCCATCTTCATCTCGTTCCAGAGCTGCGATGTTCACGAGGGTGGCAATGGCTTCCTCGGCGGTGGGAGGCTTGCCGATGGTGTGGAGTCCGCAGGGAAGCAGACGGCTCTCGATCTCCATCAGCTGGCGGTAAACGGCACCAACGAGGGCGTCGCGTCCTTCCAGATCTAGGGATGCGGCATCGTCATCGGGCAGATCAACATCCTTGTCGAGGTTGCATAGGCGAGCCGTCTCCACAATCGTGTTGACGATTTGCACGCCGCGACCACCCTCACGCAGTTGTTGGTAGGAGCCAACCAATTCGCCAAGTTCTTTGAGCCCCTTGTAAAGCCCGGCATTTTCCGCAGGTGGAGTGAGGTAGCTGATCGTTGACGCATAACCACGACGCTTGGCGATCGTTGCTTCAGATGGGTTGTTGGCTGCGTAGTAGTAGAGGTTCGGCAGCGATCCAATCAGGGAGTCTGGATAACAGGTTTCGCTCATCCCCATCTGCTTGCCGGGCATGAACTCCAGCGACCCATGGGTGCCGAAGTGGAGCACTGCATCGGCCTTCCAGATTTTTTCCAGATAGGTGTAGTAGGCCGCAAATCCGTGATGAGGGCTGGCGCTGCGCGAATAGAGAAGACGCATGGGGTCACCCTCGTAGCCGAAGGTGGGTTGTACGCCGACAAAGACGTTGCCGAAGTGTCTGCCGAACACCAGCAGGTTCTGACCATCGCTGTTCAGATTGCCGGGTGGTTTTCCCCAGTTCTCCTCAAGCCGTTCTGAGTAGGGAGTGAGTCGTTCGTATTCCTCGACACTCATTCGGTGCGCGACGGAAAGCTCTGGAGAGCCCTGCATGGCATTGGCGTCGTTGATCACGGCTTCCAGCAAGGCTCGGGGCGTGGCAGGCAGATCCTTGATGTTGTATCCCTTCGCTTTCATCTCCTCCATGACGCGATGAATGGAGCCGAAAACATCGAGATAGGCCGCGGTGCCAACGTTGCCCTTGTCGGGTGGGAAGCTGAACACCGTGATCGCCAGCTTCTTGTCGACACGGGGTTTGATGCGCAGAGATGACCACCTGATTGCCCGTTCAGCGATGGCGTCAACTCGATCCTGAAGTGTGTGAGCTTTTCCGGTGGCGTCGTCTCTGCCGGAGAGAACAATTGGTTCGATCGCACCATCCAGCTCGGGAATAGCGATTTGGAGTGCGACTTGAACCGGATGCAGACCGAGATCACTGCCTTCCCATTCCTGGGTCGTCTGAAACACCAGCGGCAGAGCCACCATGTAGGGACGATTGAGCTTTTTCAGTGACTCGACTGCCTTGGGGTGGTCTTGACGGGCAGGGCCTCCCACCAGGGCAAAACCTGTGAGGGAGACAATGCCGTCAACAAGAGGTTGGTCTGGATTCAGAGGGTCGTAGAAGAAGGCATTGACGGGCTTGGAGAAGTCGAGCCCTCCGCAGAAGATGGGAATCACCCGGGCACCACGGAACTCCAATTCCTGGATCGTCGCCACGTAGTGAGCATCGTCTCCGGTCACAATGTGACTGCGCTGCAGCACAAGACCGATCACTGGTCCTTTCAGGGCCTGATCGGAGAGATCGGTGCGGCTTGAGGTCCAGTTGAGATATTCCCTGAGGTCCTCGAACATCGACGGAGCCAGTGGATGCCAGATCCCGAGATCAGGAAAGACTTCGGGGGCTGCAACGTCCATCACAGGACGCTCCTCACCTTCTTCTGCAGGGAAGACATATTTGTCCGCCAGCATCAGCAAGAAATTGCGCAGATTGTCTGGTGTTCCACCCAGCCAATACTGGAAGCTGAGCATGAAGCTGCGCGCGTCTTGCGCCTTCTCAACAGGCAGATATTTGAGAACAGTGGGCAGCGTGTTCAGGAGCTTGAGCATGGCGTCCTGGAAACCGGCGCCGCCAGCTTCCTTTCGCTTTTTCATGAAGCCAGCAATCGCGCTCTTGCTCTGTCCGAGCTGAGCCATCGAGAAGCTGCCGAGCTTGTTAAGGCGCATCACCTCCGGCATAGAGGGAAAGACAACCGCGGCTTTGAGACGATCGCGATGGGGGGTGACGGCGTCGACAACCTTCTGAGCCAAATCTTCGATGAAAATCAAAGAGGCGATGAACACATCGGCCTGGGCCACATCGTCTTTGAAGTCTTCGTAGTTGGTGTCGTCGCGAAGTTCTTCGATCAGGTAGCCGCTGAGTTCGATACCCAGGTCGCCTCCGCTGGCGTTCAGAGCGGTGGCCGCCTGCGTGAGTGCGTTCTGGTACTGGGGCTCCAGCACCACATACACCGCCTTCATGACGGACTTATGGTTCTGACCCTCCACAGGAGCCACGCGGCGATTGGCGGAGCGGACCTGTGTGAACATCGGCGCACATTGAGCTGTGTAACGAACTTTACGGCGAGGAGCAGTTCTACGCCCAGGTTTTCTCGCGGTGTTACAACTCGATCGGTGCATAGGCTCTGACGAGAGACATCCCTGGCATGAGCGCTGCTGAGAATCAGTCGATCCCTGTGTTGGTCACCGGAGCTCTGGGACGCATGGGCGCAGAGGTGATCCGTGCTGTTCACGCTTCACCCGACTGCCACCTGGTGGGGGCTGTTGACAACACACCGGGCAAGGAAGGAGCCGATATCGGCGAACTGATTGGCCTGGGAGCCCTGGAGGTGGCCGTCACGGCCGATCTGGAGGGCTGCCTTTGCGCCACCAGCCAGGCGGTTCGTGATTCCGGCCCCGGGAAGGGAGCGGTGATGGTGGATTTCACCCATCCATCGGTGGTGTATGCAAACACCCGAGCGGCCATCGCTTACGGCGTCCATCCTGTGATCGGAACCACAGGACTTTCACCTGAGCAACTCAAGGATCTGCAGAGTTTTTCAGAGAAGGCCTCCGTGGGCGGTGCTGTGATCCCCAACTTTTCCGTGGGCATGGTGCTGCTCCAGCAGGCCGCAGCTGCCGCAGCTCGGTTTTATGACCATGCAGAGCTCACGGAGCTTCACCACAACCGCAAGGCAGATGCCCCCAGTGGAACCTGCATCAAAACGGCGGAGTTGATGGAGGAGTTGGGCAAAACATTTAATGCCGCAGAGGTTGATGAGCACGAGTCGCTCGAGGGCAGCCGTGGAGGGGAACGTGCTAGCGGGCTGCGTCTGCATTCCCTTCGCCTTCCAGGGCTGGTGGCTCATCAGGAAGTGATGTTTGGTGCTCCGGGTGAGACCTATACGCTTCGTCACGACACCATTGATCGCGCTGCTTACATGCCTGGCGTTTTGTTGTGTGTTCGCAAAGTGAGACAGCTGCCAGGACTCGTTTACGGCCTGGAGAGGCTGATCTGAGTTTTCATGCTGATTCCACTTCGTCCCGGCGAACTGCAGACGCTGATACCAGCTGTGGCGACGGGTACTCAGTTCAGGTTTGCTCTGGGTGATCCACGCAAGATCCTGCAGCGTTTGTTGATCTCAGGCATCGGAGGAGTGATCACCCTGTTGATCAGTCAGAGCCTTTCATTCAACCGCTGGGGCTCTGTCTGGCTGATCGCTGGAGTCGTTTTGCTGCTTTATATCCTTTGGGGTCCGATTCTTGAGGCGGGTCGTCGCAATGCGTCCTTGCGGCGATATCCATCAGCCGCCCTGTTCGAGGGCGAGGTGGTGGAGGCTTATACCAAGGAGCGTGTTGAGAATCAGCGCGAACAGGCGGATGCGAGCGGACGACTCGAGCTGGTTGAAAACCGCAGAACCTGGATGATCCTGGAGCTCGCCGATGAGGACGGCTACCTGGGGAGGATCAGTTTCCCCATGGCCAAGACCCATTCAGCGATCCGTGAGGGCCTGCTAGTTCGCTGCATTGTTCTCAGTGACCGCAAAGATTTTTCCAGTGTTGGCGCTCTCACCGATGCGTGGTTGCCGCAACTCAAGCTCTGGGTGGGTGAGTATCCCTTTTTGCTCAGACCGGCCTTTGAGGATCTCTGCAGAATGCGCTTGCGTAAAAGTTCTTAATAGTGCGTTACACTGTGTAAAGAAGTCAGGTTGATCATGTCTCAGGTTCCCTCCAACTCACCCGCGATTCGCGGCGCCACTGTGACAACAGAAGATGGTGGTCGTCTCAATGCTTTTGCGACCGAGCCCCGCATGGAAGTGGTGGACACCGAGAGCGGCTGGGGCTTCCATGAGCGTGCAGAAATGCTGAATGGCCGCATGGCCATGCTTGGTTTCATTGCACTGTTGGCCACGGAATTCGCTCTGGGTGGCGAAGCTTTTACTCGTGGTCTTCTTGGCATTGGCTGATTGTTTGATGTGGTGACAGCTGATCCTCAAGCCAGAGATTTCGCTGTCAAAGCTGTCAATCACCAGTTCTGCATTGTTGGAGCTGGTCCGACAGGAGCCCTGTTAGCGCTTGGATTAGCGCGACAGGGCTTTTCTGTTGTTCTTCACGATCGCTTGAGCGCTGAGTTGCTGTTGAGCCGCAGCCGCGCTTACGCCATCACGCACTCGTCTCGGCGTCTTTTGCAGGATCTCGGCCTTTGGGCTGCCTTGCTGGATCAGATGGAGCCCTTTCGCTCTCTGCGTCTTGATGACTGCTCAGCCCACTGCACAGCCTGGTTCCACATTCGCGATCTGCGACCAGCCAATCGCCCCGCGGAGGCGATTGGCTGGATTCTTGACCATCGACCCTTGATGAGCCTTTTGCTCGAGCGGCTTGAGGCCTCAGATCAGGTTGCGCTGCAATTGGATGACGCCACACCAGCCGAGAAGGTTCTCGCCAACGCGGGATCTCGCCAGTGGATTGTTGCTGCGGATGGCCCTCGTTCCATGTTGCGTCGCTCGGCTGAGGTGCCTTTCTGGTCCCATCCCTACCAACAGGGTTGCCTGACCGTGAAGCTTCGCTTGACGGGAGCAGGTCAACACTGCGCTTATGAATTGTTCCGGCCGGAAGGTCCTATGGCCGTTCTGCCCCTTGGGCAGGACCGTTACCAGGTGGTTTGGAGTGCACCATTGCAGCGATGTCGAGATCGGGCTGCCTCTTCTGCATCCGAGCTGGTGTCAGCGTTGGACGCCATTCTTCCCGAGGGGGTGAACGTTGTTCAACTGCTCGACGAACCCGGAGCTTTCCCTTTGGAGTTAACTCTGGCGCCACGTCTTCACCGTGGATCCTTGCTTCTGGTTGGAGAGGCTGGTCATCGCTGCCATCCAGTTGGTGGACAGGGCTTGAATCTGTGTTGGCGCGATGTCAGTGACCTTTTGAATCTGACTGCGGCAGTGCGGCGTGGAGAGATGGCGTCCCCATCGTTGGCTCGACGCTATTCCCGTTGTCGACGCATCGATCTGGTCGGAGTTTTGTTGTCGACGGATCTGTTGATTCGTTTCTTCTCGAATCACAATCCTCTGCTGATGCCTTTCAGGCGTCTTGCACTCTTCATGCTGAAGCGCATCAGCTGGATTCGACGCTTCAGTCTGTCCGCGATGACCGACGGCCCAGGCACCTTGCTGAAACCGCTGCCAAAGTAAGCGTCTCGCTCTGAAGTTGATGGTCATCAGCAGTGATCCACAACCAGTGGCTTCCCGAGCGTTGATTGCGTTTCTGCAGCAGCGGCTGGGATTGAGCGAGAACGCCATCAATCTCGGCATTCGTCAGGCCCATCTGGAGCAGGCTCCTCTTCCTGTTGTTCTCTGGAGCTTTGGATTGCTGAACCTGGCGCAGTATCAAGAGGTTCTCGATTGGCAACAGCAGCAGGATTGACCGAGCCAGCTGCTCACTCTCACGGTTTGCGCACCAATCAGTCGTAACGGATCAGTGATTCGATTGGAAGTCCCTCTGGCAATCGACGGCGTCCGGCCAGATCTGCCAGTTCAATGACAAACCCGCAGCCCACGAGCTTGCCTCCAGCTTTTTGAATCAGCTCAACACTGGCGGCAGCAGTTCCGCCGGTTGCCAGCAGATCGTCGACCAGCAAGACACGGGATCCATCCGCAAGAGCATCGGTCTGGATTTCAAGACGATCGCTGCCGTATTCAAGGGTGTAATCAACACCGGTCACTTCGCCGGGAAGTTTTCCGGGTTTTCTGACCGGCACAAAGCCAATCTTTTGCTGTGTTGCCAGAGGAGTGCCCACGATGAAGCCCCTGGACTCAATTCCCACGATCAGGTCTGGTTGGAGTCGCTCGCAGACGTCGCCAAGTTGCTGCATCACTTCGCTCCATCCACGGGGATCGCGCAGCAACGGTGAGATGTCGCGGAACAAAATTCCGGGTTTTGGGAAGTCCGGCACATCGCGAATGAACTGACGAAGATCCACAGGGTGGTGACGCAAAGGCCTCAACCCTGGCATCATCGCAGCCATGACCGATGTCACTGCTGAGGCGGCTCCAGATCCGTCGATTCCTGAAGCGGTTCTTGGCCGCCGTGCTCTCGAGCGCCTTGATCTGCTTCTGCTCACTGTTGAGTCTCTTGACCTAAACGGCGGGGAGGCCATGCTCTGGGCCACCCGTCAGCTTGGTTTTGAAACGATCTTTCCCAATCGCGTTGAGCTTTGGAAACGTCGCTGCCACAACCCGCTCAGGCGTTCCACACGACGTGGTCAACTCAGTGCCGTGGAAACAGAGGCCTTGATCAGGATCCTCTGCGTGATGGCAGACAGGCTCTATCCCATGCTTCACCAGTTGCTGTCCAGCAAAGAGCCCCAGGACCTCACTCACCAGCGCTGGCAGCTGGTCCACCAGCGCCTACGCGATCTGATTGAAGAACGCATGAATCTTCGGCGTGGTGCCATTCAGCGTTTTCTTGGCAGTGAGCCCGAAGGCCCGCTGCAGCGACAGCTGGTGTTGACACTGGCACTCGCTGCTGGACCCGGTGGGGTTGATCGTCTCCGCGCCAGTCTTCTTGATCCGACCCCCTGAATGGTGATGCTCAAACAGTCCTACCGCTACGACCAAACCACCGCTCGCCTGGAGGTTGAAGGCTTGCCTGACTTTTCTGCTGGTCATGCAGAGCAGGCCATCGGAATTCTTTCCAGCTGGCGTTTACAAATCGTCGGCGCCTCCGAGCTGGAGGGCAAACGTGAGCATCTGGAAGCATTGATGCAGGTGGTGATTCCCTATGTGCGACTGCGTCTTTCAGGGGTGGTTCGTTCCCTGGGTGAGCTGAACGATCCAGTTCGGCTGGTTCCCGATGGGCCTCAGCACCGTCTTGACCTCACCAGTGGCAAGCCAGGTATTCCGCCTCTTTCAATCCAGCTTGATGATGCTCAGTTGGCCGATCTGGTTCGTTGTCTTGATGCCTTGCGAAGCGACGGCCGTGTCTGTCTCGCCTGGCCAACGATCCAGCATGAACCACTTCCTCGTCGGGATCTTGTTGAGCGGATCCCGTTGACGCAGAGGCTGACGGCTCCGCTGCTTGGAGGTGCCACGGTTGTTGTCTTAGGCGTCTTGGGGCTTCTGTTGCCATTGCCTGAGGTTCAATCTCCCACCCCTGCGCAGGCTCCCGAGGTCAAGACAGAAACTCCGATCAGCGATCCTGCACAACCTGATCAAGAGCGTTGACCTCTGAGCCAGGCGGCTCAGAATGTCTCAATCGCCTCACGATTCGAATGGCAGGGAGTCCGGCCAACCTCAAGAGTTCTGTTGTTCGGATTGCTGAGTTCTTGCCGGCAGCATCTCTCTGCTTTTTGATCAGCTTGCAGCGCCGCTGTCCGATCACTGGCTTCGCTCAGGAGTTCGTTCAGGAGGCGGTGTGATCAATTCCCCCAACCTGAGACCTCTTAGTGCTGTGCCCAAGACTCGGAGAGTATTCAGTAAGCAGCACCGGTCCAGGGCTGTTTCCGTGGGGCGTCAGATGCTTGAGGGGCTTCTGTTGTTGGCCCTTGGCTCAGGGTTGCTCGCATTCCTGAGCTGGTTGCCTCAGAAGGTCGACGCCATGGTGGTGGTGAGTGAGGCCATTGCTGATCTGATTCGAGGCCTTGGACAGCTCCTGGAAGCATTGCTCGGTCTGGCCGCGGTCATCCTGATCGCAATGCTCCTTCTGGCAGGCCTTCTGGCCCTGGTGTCAGGAGTGTTCCGCCTGGTTAAATCCTTCACACGCTTGATCAGCTCTGAGCGGGTCAAGCCGAGTCAGAGGATTCATCGTCGACCCAGGCCTCGACGTTGACGTCAGTGCCGAGGCGCAAGCGAACGCTGCACCGTCCACAGTTCTTCAAGCGTCAGTCCTCCATCGGCGTCAAGATCGAAGCTCACAAAATTCCGGCTCAACCAGGGCAGTGATTGGCATTCACGACGGTCGATCCGACCATCACCATTGCGATCGGCTTGATTGAACCGTTTCTGCAGCCGTTGACCGCTCGGGTGAGGGCTTAAGGGTCTGAGATCCTTCAGCAGCAGATAGCCACGCGAGTCGGGTCGTTGCAGACGCCGTTCGAAATAAGGCCGACCCCTGACTTCTCCTGATTCCAGACGACCATCACCGTTGACATCCATCCGGATGAACAATGCCTCCATGCGTCGGCCATAGATCTGCACGTGATGTGGACTTGCCAGAACAGGGGCCAAGGGGACAAGACTTTGCATCCCAAGCAGCACGAAGGCCATCAACACCGGTTGTGTCAAGCGCATCGCCATGCATTGAGCATATGGAGATTGGGCGACATGGACATGTCTGAGTCGTGACAGATCATCGATCAGCTGTGACAAGGTCCGTTTCAGCGCGACAGGACGCAACGGCATCCATACGATCAGTGCAACTTGAAGCAGCGACAGAACCCATGCCCCGCACTTCGATGATCTGGGTAGTCGATGATGATCCGGATTTGCGTCAGATGGTCGGAACCTATTTGCTGGATCAGGGGTATGACGTACGCAGTCTCAGCGATGTGAAGCAGCTTGAGGCTCGTCTCGAATTTCAGCGACCTGATCTGATCGTGCTTGACCTGATGATGCCCGGTGATGATGGTCTGACGGCACTCCGTCGTCTCAGGGATGCAGGCGATGACCTACCGGTGGTGATGCTGACGGCCCGTGGAGAAGGTGTGGATCGCATCATCGGTCTAGAGCAGGGGGCTGATGATTATCTGGCCAAGCCTTTTCTGCCCCGTGAGCTTTCAGCTCGGATTGAAGCGGTGTTGAGACGGCGCAGTGCATTGCCTGCAGGCACACCTCTGGCTGAAGGGGGTGATGTGGTCTTTGGCGACAACGTGCTGGATCTGGCTGCTCGCACGCTCACCCGTGAAGGCAAGCCTGTTGTGATCACCAGTGGTGAGTTCAGCCTGTTGGCGTCATTCGTTCAGCACCCTCATCGCCCTTTGTCGCGTGAGCGGTTGATTGAGCTAGCCCGCGGGCCTGGCTGTGACACCGACAGCCGCAGCATGGATGTTCAGGTGTCCAGGGTGCGCAAACTGGTGGAGCCGGATCCCACTCGCCCGCGTTACCTGCAGACCGTCTGGGGTTATGGCTATGTATTTGTCCCAGACGGCGAACCAAGATCCCGCTGATCACTCCCTCACGACTGTTGTCGATGCCTTCCCGCCCTTGGCAAAAGCGTCTCACTGCTTTGCTGGGCTGGGGAGGTCTGGCCCTCGGGAGCTCAGCGTTTTGCCTGGTGGTTTTCCAGGCTCTCTTCGGTCGCCAACTGGAGCAGTTGCAGACCATTCAGCTTGGGAGAGATCTAGCCCTCAACGTCAGGCTCACTGAGCTAGCACTTGAGCGTTATCCCCCTCATCTGGTTGCGGAGCTGAGCGGTCTTGATCTTGAGGTCACGGTCCGTCCCAAACCCGCTCCGCTGCAACCGTCAGCAGCTTTTAAACGTCAGGCGGAGGCGTTGCAGCTGCAGCTTTGTCAACGTCTCTCCCACTGTCCAATGGTGTTGCCCGACCGGGCTGCCCGCGGTGAACGCAGTGTGTGGATCGAATTGATTTCACCTTTGGAGCCCATCTGGTTGCGTGTGGATGTGCCCTCGATGATGCGATGGCCTCCAGAGCCCACGCTGCTTGGGCTTGCCTTGGTGGGCGCTGGCATCATCTGCGGCGGACTGTTCCTGCTGGTGGAGGTCGAGGCTCCTCTGCGCGGTCTGGAAAAAGCCCTCTCCCGCGTGGGTGATGGTGAGGATCCTGATGCCGTCACTGCCCGTGGAGCTCCTGAGGTCCAGCGCCTCACCCAGCGTTTCAATGCCATGGTGCAGAGGCTGGCTGCCAATCGTCGAGAACGCGCAACGATGCTTGCTGGCATTGCCCATGATCTGAGAGCACCGATCACCCGTCTTCAGTTCCGTCTGTCCATGCCGCAGCTTTCAGCGGATGAGCGGGAGCGTTGTGCTGGTGATCTTCAGTCTCTTGAGAGAATCACGGGGCAGTTTTTGCTGTTTGCCGGCGGTGGTGACAGTGAAACGTCGGTGCAAGTCCCCTTGGATCAATTGCTGGCGGAGGTGGCCAGCAGTCATCCGGCGGATCAATTGCGTCTCGACCTGGCTCCTCTCTCTGTTTCGGTCAAACCTGTTGCCCTTGGTCGCGCAATTGCCAACCTCATCGACAATGCCTTCTCCTATGGAGTTGCTCCCGTCATTCTTCGATTGCATGTCGACAAGTCCCGCTGCTGCATCGAGGTCTGGGATCAAGGCACAGGAATGCCAGCTCAGCAATGGGAAGAGGCTCTGCAACCCTTTCATCGTCTTGATTCATCCCGCGGTCAGCAGGGCCACTGTGGTTTAGGTCTGGCCATCGTGTCTCACGTCGCGCGTCTCCACGGCGGTCGACTGGAGTGCATCCATCGAGACGAGATCGATTTAGGGACTGATCCAGGCAGGTTTGCGATCCGCTTCAGCCTGCCGTTGTTGGATGGCCAGACCAGGTCTCTGACGAGCTGAAATCTGAGAAAAACTGGAGCAGATGTTGAGCTGGGCACATCCGATGCCTCCAATAGGAGTGGATCTGTGCCGCATATGGGCAACAAGGGCAAGGCAAAAAAACACGATCAAGCCAACGACAAAGCCCGTTCAGGCCGCGTCTCTGACGTGGCATCGGAAAGCCTTGGGGCCAGTGCTCAGGACGTTGGCACTCCATCTGAGCGCTTCGGGGGTCTCATTGATGATCATCAGCCCAAGATTGTGAGGCTGAATAAAAAGCTTTATGAGGCTGAATTGATCCGCCTCCAGACTGATCTGGTCAGGATGCAGTACTGGATTCGTGAAACCGGCTATCGGATGATCGTTCTGTTTGAAGGGCGTGATGCTGCAGGAAAAGGGGGCACGATCAAACGATTAACCGAACCCTTGAATCCAAGAGGTTGCAGGGTTGTGGCACTGGGAACGCCAACAGAGCGCCAAAAAAGCCAGTGGTATTTCCAGCGCTATGTCGAACATTTCCCGGCTGCTGGCGAGATTGTTGTGTTCGATCGAAGCTGGTACAACCGAGCCGGAGTTGAGCGGGTCATGGGGTTCTGCAGCCCTGAACAAGTTGAACAGTTTCTTGATGATGCTCCTCAATTTGAACGGATGCTTGTGCGCAGTGGAGTTCTTGTTCTCAAGTATTGGTTTTCAGTCAGCGACACTGAGCAGGAGGCACGATTTCAGTCGCGTATCGATGACCCCACGCGCCGGTGGAAGTTGAGTTTGATGGATCTTGAGGCACGCAATCGTTGGGTTGATTTTTCTAGGGCCAAGGATGAAATGTTCACGAGAACCAATATTCCAGAGGCTCCCTGGTTCACTGTTGAAGCCGATGATAAGCGGAGAGCACGACTGAATTGTCTTCGCCACATACTCAGCAAGGTACCTTGGGAAGATATGACACCTCCAGGGATCAAGCTTCCTCCCAGGCCAAAAAAGGGTGATTATGCGCGCCCTCCTATCAACGAACAGTTCTTTGTTCCCAATGGTTATCCCTATTGATCAGAATCAGGTCATATCAAGACTATGACCTCGAAAAGTTTTGAGGCAAAATCAACCTGAATTTGTCTTCTGAAAAAGTAAGTATTGCTATTGATTGTCTGTCAGTGGTCATCCTGGTTTAATCCGGTGCGCCAGAGCTTACAGCTAGGTCAGTATTTCGGTGAAGAAGTGATTGGCAATCATGGTCCTCTCTGGGATGATTGTAATTGTCGAGTTTGAATGACGCTTGCCATTGAGAATAGGTCCTTGATTTGATTGAAAGATGTACTTGGTTGAGTTGGCAATCAATTGTTCAGAGTGCTTTAAGAGGGCTGTCTGTGTATCTGGTTGTTCGCAGAGTCTGAATCAAAGCCACTAGCGTGATTCAAAATTTTTTCCAACTGATGCCTGATACGACAGTGAGCTACTTCACCATACGATGTATCGAACTCAAGAGTTCGATCGTGGAGGGCTATGAGAAAGACAGCCTGGAACGATTCCTTAATCAATATGTCAGTCGAGGCGTTCAAGGTCCTGTTCGCTATTTTTGCGAATCAGAGCTTCAAGTCTATTCAAAAATTAGAGTGGTTATGGAATTTATGCAACAGGATTTGACTTCAGTGAATGAAATTTTTGAAATGATTCAATCCATCGAGCTTGATCAGTGGTCTTTGGGGACGAATGTGAAAATGAGTGAGCCAAGGCTTGTGCGTCAAATTAGGTCTGCCGAACACCAACTTGTCTAGGATTTGATCAACATCAATGGTTCTCTTTAACGATTGATCCGCTTCTTTCTTAGAAGTGGCATTGCAATTTACGGTTTTTAGTTGTTTTTGTTAGAGATGTAGCGAATCGATTATGCGAATCATGATATTTGAAGTGCCAAATCGTATTTCATGTCAACTTTATGATTTCAGTCTCGAATCTCTGCAGAACGATTCAAGAGTTCAGATGACATCTTCAAATAGTTCGTCTTCGCCGTAAAACAACCATGGCTGATCACTGTCAAGACGGTTGCGCTTGAGCCAGGCGGTAAAGCTTTCGTCCTCGTCTTGTTGAGGACGAGTTTCGTTTGAATTTTCGTTCATGGAGAGCAATCTGCTTAGAAGCAGTAATCATCACGTGCGATTTCATTCATTCAGCCGTGATTGTTTAATCATCCTGAGGTTCCTTCCACTGGATTTGGACGCCGAAGTGGTTCGAGCGCTTGGCAAAGACTCAGCGCAAAGGGCTTGTCATTGCTGTTTCACGACCTTGGATGGCATGCTTTTCATGCCTGAATGTTCTTGATTCACTCAGTGCAGCCACAGTGCTTCCTTCTCATTCGGGATAATGAGTTTGTCTGGTGTCCTTGCCCCAGGCACTGTTTCTGACGGGGCGATAGGGATACCGCCCCGTTTTTTTGACTTTCGCGGATTGACCTGCTGATCAGGTTTGGCTCACTCTTGCACTTGTTGTCTTTGTAGATGCTGGCTTCTCCAGTTATCCGGCAGCTGCGGTCGATTCGTGGCCAAAAAGCTGTTATGACATGGAGTTTAAAAGCCCTTGACAACTGGCTTGTTGACGTAATGATGCTAAGAATCTGTTCAAAACAATGTTTATTACTGTTTTCGGTCAGAAAGGGGGTGTTGCAAAAACATGTACGAGTGTTCATCTAGCTGCTATCTGGGCCCATCAACACAAAAAAGTTGCCTTGATTGATGCGGATAGGAATCGTTCGGCAACCGCTTATGGAGCA
>Ga0208130_1000717_pt1 | contig 16768 bp, 18 predicted proteins | sample ETNtaG_31_FD_185771 | JGI IMG/M metagenome (GOLD analysis project Ga0208130, IMG submission 185771) | Marine microbial and viral communities from oxygen minimum zone, Eastern Pacific Ocean - ETNP201310SV78 (SPAdes) (version 2) | ecosystem: Environmental > Aquatic > Marine > Oceanic ...
GAGTACTTGACTACGAATCAAGGGGTCGGGAGTTCGAATCTTCCCCGGCGCGCCAATTTTAATATTATATAGGTAGATATGGACTATTTAATTCTATTATTACTAATCTCATTATTAGCCGTTATGGCCTTAATATTTTTCAATATTAATAAACAAAATAAAGAAGCTCACGATAACAAAAATATTTTTATAGACTTTGAAAAAAAACAAGAAAATCAAAACGAAACCCTAAATAGACAAGAAAAGGCTCTATCAGATTTAAGAATTTCTATTGAAAATTTTCAAGAACCAATTCAAAAGCTACGCAATTATTTATCTGGCGGAACTAAGGCTGGGCAATTTGGTGAATGGTCACTGAAGGCGATTATTCAAGATATTTTTCCAGAAAATAGATATAGAGAAAACGAAGAGATTATTGAAGGCAGTGGCAAAAGAGTGGAATTTGTAATTATCTTACCTGGGGGATTATTACAGCCTATTGATGCTAAATTTCCATCCGGTTTATACGATAACTATTTAGAAGCCTCTTCAAAAGGTGATAAAGAGAGAGTCAAATCATCAAAAAAGGATATTGAAAGACACGTTAAAAGCGATGCTGAGGATATAAAATCAAAATATCTTCTAACTGGAAAAACATCAGATCTTGGCATTATGTATATACCTAGTGAATCACTTATTCAGCTAATTGATACATTGGATATAAGAGAAGAATTATTTCGAGATTACAGAGTATTAATTTTAGGGCCGAACTCACTTGCAGCCTATTTATTGAGTATTTCTATGAATTTTAGAGTTGAATCATTTAATGAAAGAGCTTCTGAAATTATGAATGAGTTTGGAAAATTAAAAAAAGAATTTGAAAAATTTAGTAATTCTACAAATGAACTAAGAAAAAAAGCTGAAGAAATTCTCAATAAGATTGACGAATATGGTACAAGAGAGAGACAAATGTCAAAAGCTATTGATAATATGGAAAATATTAACAACGAAAAAAAATAATATATTTCTTCACTTAATTTGACTTAAGATTATGTTGGTTTTATAACCCTGTAAGTTTAAATTTAAAGGTTAAATTATGAAAAGAACATTCCAGCCTAGTAACTTAGTCAGAAAAAGACGCCATGGTTTTCGTTCAAGATTACAAACTGTTGGTGGCAGAAATGTCTTATCTAACAGAAGAGCTAAAGGTAGAAAATCTCTATCAGCTTAAATAGTTTATGAAATCTGAACAAGATGAGAGTGGCTCCAAAGAATTAGAGTTTATTTTAGGTAAAATTACTAAACGTTCAGATTATGTAAAAGCCTCAAGAGGTCGATACATAAAAACATCAAGTCTATTTCTTCAAAAAGTCAAAAGAGATGATAAAAAGATTCCTAGATATGGGGTAACAGCCTCAAAAAAAATTGGTATAGCTGTTGAACGTAATAGAGCAAAAAGAAGAATAAGACATGCAATTAAAGAAGTGCTTCCAAAGTATGGAAAAAATGGTTACGACTATGTAGTTGTGGCTACAACTAAAACCAATAAAGTTTCTTGGAAAACTGTACTAAATGATTTAGAGAAGGCTTTTAGGGAGATTAAATAATGAATGATTCATCAAGGTATATAGTGGCAATTGTTTTAGCCATGATAATTCTTTTTACCTGGCAAATTTTATTTCCCGTAGAGCAACCTAATTATGAACAGGAAAATAGGCAAGAAACATCCTTAGATGAAATCGCTATATCGGAAGCTAATAATATAATTCCTGAGGCAGTAGCTCCTTGTAATTCAGAAAAGATAATTATTGATAATGAGAGATTAGAGGGTTCAATAGATCTTTGCGGAGCACAAATTAATGAAATTTTCTTAAAAAAATTTAATAATACGGCAGATATAGATAGTGACTACGTTCAATTATTCAAAAAAAATTCTTATTGGGTAGAATCAGGCTGGTTAGCACCTAGAGGGGCAAATTTTTTATTACCTGACGAAAATACTCTTTGGACATTAGAATCACAAAATAGCGTCCTATCCCCAAATACTCCTGTAATTATTTCATGGGAAAATGGTGATGGTTTAAAATTTATTCAAAAATATTCCTTGGATGAAAATTATCTTTTTTCATTTACTCAAGAAGTTGAGAATAATACCCCTGGCCTGATAACATTATTCCCGTTTCATAAATTATCTAGACAAGAGCTACCGACTAGTCAAACACTCGGTCTCCTTCATGAAGGCCCTGCTGGATGGTTTGATGAAAAATTAGATGAGCAGGATTACGATGATATCTATAAGAAAGATTTCCGCAAAGAGTTTAAGAATGGTTGGATAGGCATAAGGGACAAATATTGGGCTACAGCTATAAGTTCACTTGATCAAGGTGAAAAAAAAGCTCATTTTAAAGTATCAAAACAAGATGAAGGGGATATTTATAGAATTGGTTATACAGGTGAAGCTACAAGTGCCTCCCCAAACTCAACATTATCATCAAGCGGCTTAATATTTATTGGAGCAAAAGAAGTTGATATAATACAAAGTTATTCGGATAGGAAAGGTCTTCCAAAATTTGACTTAATTATTGATTGGGGTTGGTTTTATTTCATTTCAAAACCTTTATTCTACATTTTAGATTTCCTTTACTTATATACAGGAAATTTTGGGGTAGCTATCCTCCTATTAACTGTTCTTATAAAGCTTGTTTTCTTTCCGGTCGTCAATAGGTCTTATGTTCAAATGGCGAAAATGAGAAAGGTACAACCAGAAATACAAAAAATGAAAGATCTTTATGGTGATGATCGTCAGAAAATGGCACAAGAGATGCAGTCCTTATATAAAAAAGAAGAATTAAAACCTCTTTCGGGATGTTTGCCTGTATTTATTCAAATACCTGTATTTTTTGCGCTTTATAATGTTCTTCTTGTAACAATTGAAATGAGGCACGCACCTTTCTTTGGATGGATAAGAGATTTATCCGCACCTGATCCATTATCAGTATTTAATTTATTTGGAATTATCGATTGGACACCCCCTCAAATCTTAATGATAGGAATATTTCACTTATTATTTGGGCTTACATTTTTATTACAAACAAAATTAAACCCTGCGCCTACCGATCAAATTCAAAAAACACTATTCACTTGGATGCCAATCTTTATGATTTTTATTGCAGCAAATTTTCCAATAGGTCTTGTCATTTACTGGGCGTGGAATGGTTTACTATCAATTTTACAGCAAGCGTATATTATGAAAAAACAAGGGATGGAAATAGCATTATTTGCAAATTTTGGTAGGAAAAATTCCAACGAATAATTTAATGACAGCATATAAAAAAAATAACTTTTTTGAAAACTGTTCTTTTGTTAAAGGTGTTGCAAATATTGAAGGTTTAGAAATTAGCAATGTTCCAGAAATAGCTTTCTTAGGAAGATCAAATGTCGGAAAATCGACTCTATTAAATGCTATAACCAAAAGATCGAAATTAGCACATACGTCTAAAACTCCTGGTAGAACACAAGAATTAAATTTTTTTTCTATAATTATTGATAGGCCAGTTATGAACATTGTCGACATGCCTGGTTATGGGTTTGCTAGAGCCTCCAAAAAAAAAATTAAAGAATGGACTGATCTATCTAAATTTTATTTACAGAATAGGCCAAACCTAAGAAGAGTTTTTTTATTGATTGATTCAAGACATAATATTAAAGCCTCTGATAAAGAGATTATGAATATGTTGGATGAATGCGCTGTTTCTTATCAAATAGTTTTGACTAAAATTGATAAAATTAAAAATCAGGATGACGTAATTTTAAAAACAAAAAATTCGATTCAAAAATTTATTGCCGTTCACCCTGAGATTCACTCAACCTCTTCCCATAAAGAACGAGGTTTGGAAGATCTAAGGAATGCAATATCTTCTATGGTAGAATAGTATTTACTGTATTATAAGAAAAAAATAATGGGAATTAATATGAGTAAAAAAGAAGGAGCTGTTGAAAACTGGTTAAGCAATGCTGACATGCTAACCGCTGCCCTTCCTTATATGCAAAAATATAATGGTTCTATTGTTGTTATCAAATATGGTGGCAATGCAATGGCCGAAAATGAACTCGTTGAGTCATTTTGTAATGATATTGTTTTTTTAAAACAAAGTGGTTTAAAGCCAGTAATAGTTCATGGTGGCGGGCCACAAATTGGTTCAATGCTTGAAAGATTGGGTATTAAAACAAAATTTGAGTCTGGTATGAGAATAACCGATGAAAATACTCTAGAAGTTGTGGAAATGGTTTTAGCAGGAAAAATAAATAAAGATATTGCATCAAAAATAAATTCTGCCGGAGGAAAAGCTGTAGGTGTATCTGGTAAAGACAGCTCAATGATTATTGCTGAAAAACTTACAAAACAGAAAAATTTAGATGAGTCGAATATTGAGAAAATTATTGATTTAGGTTTTGTTGGAATACCGAAAAAAATTAATAATGAAATTATAGAGACACTTATTGCTGATGATTTTATTCCTATTATTGCCCCTTTGGGAGTTGGTGATGATGGTAAAACATATAATATTAATGCTGATACCGCTGCTGGCGCTATAGCCTCTTCCTTAAATTCAAAACGTTTATTAATTCTGACAGATGTAAAGGGCGTAATGGACTCTGATCAAAATCTAATTAAGGAAGCTGATGAAGAAAAAATAGCAAAAATGATTGATACTGGTGAAGTTTCAGGCGGGATGATACCAAAAATAAATACTTGTTTAGATAGTGTAAAAGATGGTGTTGATGCTGCAGTGATAGTTGATGGCAGAGTAAAACATGCTGTCTTATTAGAATTATTTACTGATCATGGCGCCGGAACATTGATAAGGTAATGTACTTTTATGAGTCTTTCATTAATTAAAACATGGATCTTTGATCTTGATAATACCTTGTATCCTCCTGAGGAGAATATTTTTAGCCAAATAGATCAAAAGATGACTTCATTTATTGCTGATAATCTAAAGATTAGTAATGAAGAAGCCTTCAATATTCAAAAACAAAATTTTATTGATCACGGAACTACTTTAGCTGGCTTTATGAATTCAGGAAATGACAAAATAGATCCTGATAAATTTCTAGAATATGTTCATGATATAAATTTAAATTCTTTACAAGAAGATAATGATCTTCGAAAAATTCTCCTTTTGTTACCTGGAAAAAAATATATTTTCACAAATGGAACAAAAAAGCATGCTGAAAATGTTTTAAAAAAATTAAATCTAGAAAATATCTTTCAATCGATATTTGGAATTAAAGAAGCTAATTATCTACCCAAGCCGAATCTTGAAACATATAATTTATTTTTAAAAACCTATAAGATCGATCCGAAAACATCGATTATGTTTGAAGATATGGGAAGAAATTTAATTCCTGCTAAAGAATTAGGGATGAAAACAGTTTTATTAGAAAGAAAATTACCTAATAAAAATAATTCCGATCAAGAAGAAAAATACAAAGATTTATGGAATGATAATTATGACGCAGATTATATCATTGACGATATCGTAAAGTTCCTGAATAACCAATATAGTTAACACTAAATTAAAGAGATAATTATGGATAAAAAAATAATTGATATAATTGAGCAAGCTTTTGAGAATATAGAAAGTATTAACTCAAGTTCTGATAGTGGTATTATTTCTGCCATAAATGAAACAATTAGTAGTTTAGACTCTGGAAAAATAAGAGTTGCCGAAAAAAATGGTAACGAATGGATAATAAATCAATGGGTCAAAAAATCTATACTTCTTTATTTTCGTATCAATGACATGAAATTGATTTCAAATAGCCCAGGTAATACTAATTGGTGGGATAAAATTGATTCCAAATTTAGTGGCATGGGTGATCAAGAGTTTAAGAATGCTGGCTTTAGAGCTGTTCCCGGATCAATCGTTCGGAAAGGGTCATTCGTAGATAGTGGCTGTGTATTAATGCCAAGCTTTATTAATATTGGTGCTTATGTAGGATCTGGAACAATGGTTGATACATGGGCAACAATCGGTTCGTGTGCACAAATTGGAGCTAACTGTCACATATCAGGTGGTGCAGGAATAGGTGGAGTCCTAGAACCATTGCAAGCTAATCCAGTAATTATCGAAGACAATTGCTTTATCGGTGCAAGATCTGAAGTCGCTGAAGGTGTAATTGTTCGTGAAGGAAGTGTTCTTTCTATGGGAGTATATCTATCATCATCTACTCCTATTGTTAATAGAGAAACAGGAGAAGTAATTAGGGGCGAAGTTCCTCCATACTCAGTTATAATTCCTGGAACATTCTCACCAAATAATGATAGCTCAAAACCTTCACTTTATTGCGCTGTAATTGTAAAAATAGTCGATGAGAAAACTAGATCCAAGACTTCAATAAATGAGCTATTAAGAGATTAATAAAATGATTGATATAGGAAATGGTGATCCAATAATACTTACGAAGGCTTTGATTTCTTGCCGTTCTGTAACACCTCAAAATGATGGTGCAATTGAACAGCTATCGCATTGGTTGGAAGAAATAGGTTTTAAGTGTGATATTTTAAATTTTAAGGAAGATGGTACCGATGACGTTCTTAACCTATGGGCAAGAATTGGCAATGAACAAGGACCTTCTCTATGTTTTGCAGGTCATACTGATGTTGTCCCTGAAGGGGATGAGGCTAGTTGGTCTGCCGATCCATTTGAGGCTAATGAAATAGGTGGAAAAATTATAGGTCGTGGTGCTACTGATATGAAAGGTGCTATAGCTTCATTTGTTTCAGCTACAAAAAAATTTGTCGATGAGAGGAAAAATTTTGCAGGATCAATATCATTTATTATTACTGGAGATGAAGAAGGTATTGCCATTAATGGAACAAAGAAATTATTAAATTGGATGAACGAAAAAAAAATATCCTTTGATGATTGTATTGTTGGAGAGCCAACAAATCCAAAGAAATTAGGTGAAATGATTAAAATAGGAAGACGAGGAAGTGTTAATGGAGTTATTACTGTTACTGGTGAACAAGGTCATGTGGCATATCCGCATCTTGCTAGAAATCCAATACCAATATTACTCAGTATATTAAATGACCTAACATTGGATGAACTTGATCAAGGTAATGAACATTTTCAACCTTCCAATCTTGAAATAACATCTGTTGATGTTGGAAACAAGGCAACAAACGTTATTCCTAACTCAGCATCTGCTAGTTTTAATATCAGATATAATGATAATTTTAATAAAGAAACAATAGAGAATGAAATCAAAAGAAGGCTAAATAATTTTGAAGATGTTTTTTCCCTTAAACTTGAGCATTCGGGAGACTCATTCCTAACAAAGCCAGGTAAACTTGTTCATGATCTATCAGAAATTATTTTTGATAAAACAGGTATAACCCCGGATTTATCAACATCTGGAGGTACATCTGATGCAAGATTTATTAAAGATCACGGAAATGTAGTTGAATTTGGGCTTATAAGCGAGACCATGCATCAAATAGATGAGTCAGTTGATGTTAAGGATATTAAAGACTTAACTGATATATATTATAAAGTTTTAACAAAATATTTCTAAGCATAATCCACTTTTTCAAGACTGAGGCCTTCGGCTGGAGCTACAGGACCACACAAAGTTCTATCCTTCTTGTCTAATATTTCCTTAATTTTTTTTTGATCCCACTTTCCTTCTCCAACTAACTTTAAAGACCCAACAATTGACCTTACTTGGTTATGAAGAAATGATTTCGCTGAAATTCTGATACTAATATTATCATTAAATTGCTCAATTATAATTTCATCAATGGTTTTAGATGGTGATTTAGACTGACAATGAGATGAACGAAAAGTTGTAAAGTCATGATGTCCAATTAAGTGCTTAGAGGCAGTAATCATTGAGTCAATATTGAGTTTTCTTCCTACTCTCCAATATTTCCCTTTATCAAAAGTTAATGGCGCTCTCCTATTAATTATTCCATACTTATAATGTCTTTTAATTGCTGAGAATCTAGCATGAAAATCATTACTAACCTCTAAAACATCTATTACAGCTATTGGATGAGGTTTTAAGTGACTATTTAAAGCTTCTCTCATCTCATTTGCATCTGTTTCTCTTTCTAAATCAATGTGCGAAACTTGACCTCTCGCATGAACACCAGAATCAGTTCTGCCGGCTGTAAATATTTTTACATCTTCTTTTGAAAAATCTTTAATAGCCTTACAGACATAATCCTGAATACCGCTTTTATCTTTTTGACTTTGCCAGCCATTAAAAGGTCTTCCATCATATTCGATTGTAAGCTTCCATCTCGCCATTTACTCTAAAATTTCTCCAACTGACATTGAGTTTCCCCTAAGATAATCTTCAATATACATTATTTTTTTGCCCTCGGGTTTAACAGATAGAATTTCTATAGCATTATCACCACAAGCTATAACTTGCTCACTTATAACTTCACCAGGTTTATAATTATTTTCAATTTGTGAAATTCTAGCATCCAAAACTTTTACTCTCTTATTCTTTTTAGTCAAAAACCAAGCCCCAGGATATGGACTTAATCCTCTTATTAAATGTAAAATTTCATCTGTACTTTTTTCCCAATTTATTCTGCATTCAACTTTTTGAATTTTTTCGGCATAGGTAATACCTTCCTCCTCTTGATTGAAAGGCTTTATTTCGCCATTAACATACTTACATAAAGTATCAATTAGATTATCGGATGCTAGTAATGATAATTTATCATGAAGAGACTTTGCGTTCATATCCTGATCAATTTTTATAGGAAATTTTTTTATAATCATTCCTGTATCAAGGCCTTCATCCATTAACATAAAAGTTATTCCTGTTTCCTTATCTCCACTCATAATAGATCTTTCAATTGGTGCTGCTCCCCTCCATCGAGGAAGAATTGAGGCATGTATATTTAGACAGCCAAATTTAGGAATATCTAAAATTTTTTTTGGCAAAATTAGTCCATAGGCAGAAACAATAATTATATCTGGATTAAGATCTTTAATAAAAGCAATGTCATTATCATTTTTAAAATTTTGAGGTGTATATACTGGAATTTTCTCGTCTTCTCCAAAAGCATGAACAGGTGTTTTATTTTCTTTCATTCCTCTTCCCGACTTCCTTGGAGGCTGAGAGTAAATAGCAATAATATTATTGGTACTTCCTAATAAGGCTTTTAGAGGTTTAATTGAAAAATCGGGAGTACCCATAAATATAATTTTCAAGGGTGAGTTAGTTTTAGAAGAAATCAAGCTATTCATCAGTATTTGTCTCAGAATTTCGAGATTTAATTGATTTCTTGATTGCCCTGTCTCTCTTTAATTTTGATAAATGATCAACAAATACAACCCCATTAAGATGGTCCATTTCATGCTGAATTACAGTTGCAAGCATACCTTTACAACGAACGCTTTGCTCAACTCCATCCTTATCCAAATATTTAACGGTGCATTCATCAGGTCGTTCTATTTCTTCAAAAACTCCTGGAACTGATAAACAACCCTCCTCAAATGAATTCAATGATTCAGTAGGATCAATTATTTCAGGATTAATAAAGGATAGAGGATTCCTAGCTTCATCATCTCTAGCAATATCAATAACTAAAATTCTTTTTGGAACCCCCACCTGTATAGCAGCTAAACCAATTCCAGGTGCTGCATACATAGTTTCAATCATATCATCAATTAATGATAAAACATCATCATCTATAACCTTTACTGGCTCAGATATTGTTTTAAGCAAAGGGTTAGGAACGGTTATAATTTCTCTTATAGTCATTCCTCTTGATAAACCGACAATAAAAAGAGTTCAAGTAAGATAAATAGGTTTTTAAAAAGGTTGCCTTGACTGAAGTGCAGTTTGTAATGTTCCATCATCCATATAATCAAGTTCACCTCCTACAGGGACTCCATGGGCAAGTCTTGAGACTTTAACCTCACAATCCTTAAGTTGATCTGTGATATAATATGCTGTTGTTTGACCATCTATAGTTGCATTTAAGGCTAGAATAATTTCATCTACCTCTGAGTTATTTGCTCTTTCAATCAGACTATTTATTCCAAGATCCTCAGGTCCTATTCCATCAATAGCTGATAATGTACCACCCAATACGTGGTATTTACCTTTATGAACTGAAGCTCTCTCTAATGCCCATAAATCAGCAATTTCCTCAACAACAATTATAGTTGATATATCTCTTCTTTCATCAATACAAATGGAGCAATTTTCTTCTGTATCCAAATTTCCACAAATATTACAATTCCTGACAGTTTCTGCTGTTAAGATGAGAGAATCCGCTAAAGGTTTCATTAATGACTCTGGTTGTTTTAAAAGGTTAAGAGCCATTCTTCTTGCAGATCTTGGCCCAATACCTGGAAGACGAGAAAGCAATGAAATTAAATTATCTATTTCTGAATTATTCATTTATCTTCTACTTTATCATCTTTATAATTATTTTCATTACTAACCAGTGACAATTTTGGGACTTCTTCAATTGAGGTTATGTCCACAATATCAAATTCCATTATGGCTTTCTTATAAATTGGATGCTCTTTTATTAATGTCTGAAGCTCAAACTTATCATTATCTCTTACTTCTTTAATTGTTTTTTGTCCCTGTGCTGAAGAGCTAACTATCAGCCATTTTTCATTTGTCCATTCCTGAAGCTTATTCGATAAGGTAAACAATATTTTTTCATCATTATTTAAAATATTCAATTCTATTTTACCTCTCTCAAAAGAGACTAGACTAACATTATTCTCTAAATCATATTGAAGGCGAATATTTTTATTTAATCTAACCAATTCAATAATATCTTCGAAACTTTTAGGATCAAATTCGCTATTCTCTTCTATTATTTTTTCTTGTTGAATTGGTTTTACAGAAACAGCAGGAACAACTTTTATAGTACTATTTACTTCGGAATTAGTACTATTTAGTTCGGAATTAGGACTTTTTTTTTCCGATAATTCTGTTTTATTTCCTTCGATTTTTTTTATAATCTCATCTGGCGTTGGAAGATCAGAAATATATGACATCCTTATTATCGCCATTTCAAGTGCGGTGAGAGGCTTTGAAAAATTTTTAATCTCTGATGATGCCTTTAAGATCATTTGCCAATATCGCGACAAATGCTTAACACTTATTTTATCCTTTAATGATTTTATTCTACTAAAACCGTCGGGTCCCAAAGATAAATTATCATCATTGCTATCGGTTACCTTAAGTCTAGTTAATTCGTGGATGAGATCGCCTAAACTCTCAATCAAATTTACTGGATCAATACCAATATCAACTTGATCCTTAACTTCTAATAATGCTTTTTCAATCTCTGTATTAGATATAAATTCATATAAATCTATTATCCGACTCTGATCAGATAATCCTAACATTTGACGAATCTTTTCTTCAGAAATATTACCATCATTTGATAATGCCATTGCCTGATCAAGTAAAGATAAACTATCTCTAGCCGATCCTCCAGAGGCCTTTGCAATTAAATCAATTATCGGATCCTCAATAGAAACCATTTCTTTTTCACAAACTTTATTAATGAGTAATTTTATCATGTCATGATCAAATCTTTTTAAATCAAATCTTTGACATCTGGAGAGTATAGTTAGTGGTATTTTTTGTACCTCAGTAGTAGCGAAGATAAATTTTACGTGTGGTGGAGGTTCCTCAAGGGTTTTTAATAAACCATTAAAGGCAGCTTTAGAAAGCATATGAACTTCATCAATAATGTAGATTTTATAACGTGCTGACGAAGGAGAGTAGTTAACTGAGTCTATTATTTCTCTTATATCCGCAATGCCAGTTCTTGATGCAGCGTCCATTTCAATAACATCAATATGACGTGACTCCATTATCTCCAGACAATGCTTTCCAAGTTCTAACATATCTATATTAGGTTCATTTATTGTCTCAGTTTCGTAATTAAGTGACCTTGCCAATAATCTAGCAGTTGTTGTTTTTCCTATACCCCTAACCCCTGTAAGAATATAAGCGTGTGCAATTCTATTTGTTTTGAATGCATTTTTAAGGGTTTGAACCATAATTTCTTGACCCATAAGATCTTCAAAATTCTGAGGGCGATATTTCCGAGCAAGCACTTTATAGCTATTTTTAGAAGAAGATTTTTCCTTATTTTCTTCAACTTCAGATAAGAAGTTATCTTGATTTTCATCGGTCATGGTTGGAGAAGAGTCTAAAACTGTATCGTTTGTTTCTTCTATATTGTCTGATGTATCCAAAATATCCTCTTGTGAAATTATATAGTATTATTAAATCAGTTTATACTTTTATAGAAAAAACCCAATACCTTATTAGACTAATAAGATTAATTATCATAGAATGTGGAGAGGTTTTCATGAATGTTTATCCAAACATATTTAGCAATAATCCATTGGACAGGGTTTCTTATTTAAGATCTAACCCAGATTGGATTAAAAAGACTATTGCAAAAGATGATTCAGTCTTTACTCCATTTTGGAGAGGTAAGCCATTTGTTTCAACTATTTCTGGTTTGATTTCGGGAAATTCTTTACCTGATCAACAAAGTCCTGCTTGGTTCCCATTGAGTTTTTTTGAAGAGAAAATAATCAGTAGCTCTATGGTGGTTTTTTTGGGTCTCATGAATAAAAAAGCATATTTTAGTATTGATATATCAAAAATTTCTGATCCAGAAAATGAAGCAGGATTCAAAGATTTAGGTATTTTTGAAGATTTAATGGTTTTATCTTCACAAGCTATAGATCCAGGTGAACTTGCAATATTAGGTCAAGCTAAAGCAATTTTTGAATGGCACAATAGTCATAAATTTTGTTCTAGATGTGGTTCAGAAAGTTCATTATCGGAGGCTGGATATAAGAGAATTTGCGGTGCATGTAATTCAGAACACTTCCCCAGAACAGACCCGGTTGTAATAATGCTTGCAACATATAATGATGGCGCTTTCTTGGGCAGACAAAAAAGATTTCCACCCGGGATGTATTCTGCGTTAGCAGGTTTCATAGAGCATGGTGAATCAATTGAGGAAGCGGTTGCAAGAGAATTAAATGAGGAAGCTGGAATTTCTACAAAGAGGGTTTCTTATCACTCAAGCCAACCCTGGGCTTTCCCATTTTCATTAATGATTGGATGTATAGCAGAGGCAAATTCAGAAAATTTTAAATTGGACGAAATTGAGATTGATGAAGGAAGATGGTTTTCTCGATCTGAGCTAAAAAAAGCAATAGAAGGTAATAATTCTAATTTTTTTGTTCCGCCAAGCATGGCAATAGCTCATCATTTAATTAAAAACTTTGTATATAGTAAATAGAATTTCGATGAAAAAAAAATTTTATAAAATATTATTAAATTTCATTTTTTTAATAATCCTCACAAATCAAGCAGTCTCAGAAACAATAAAACCTGGGCCCCAATCATATGAAGAAATTCAATCCGCTTTAATTTTTGCAAAACCTGGCGATATTATTGACCTCGATGAAGGGATATTTTATTTTGAGGATGGACTATCCTTAAATGTCGATGATGTTACAATTCAAGGCAAAGGAATGAATAAAACTATTCTTTCATTTAAAAATCAAAAATCTGGTGCCGAAGGATTAATGATTACGTCAAATAAAGTAGTTTTAAAGGACTTTGCTATAGAGGATACTATTGGTGATGCAATTGTTGTAAAAGGTGCAGAGGGCATATCTTTTATAAGAATTCGAACTGAGTGGACCAACGGACCCAAGGAAACTAATGGAGCCTATGGCTTGTATCCAGTCCAAAGTAAAGATGTATTAATTAAAGAATGCATAGCAATCGGTGCTTCGGATGCTGGAATATATGTTGGCCAATCCGAGAGAATAAAGGTACTTGATAGCATCGCAAAATTTAATGTAGCAGGAATAGAAATTGAAAATAGTTACTACGCTGAAGTAATTGGAAATCATGCAGAACATAATACAGGAGGAATCTTAGTCTTTGATTTACCTGACCTTCCTCAACAAGGAGGTCACAGTGTTTTAATTGCTAAAAACAAAGTCATAAATAATGATACTAAAAATTTTGCGCCTGAGGGTAATATAGTCGGTAAAACCCCTAATGGGACTGGAATAATGATTATGGCCAATGAAAATATTGAAGTTAGAGATAATGATATAAGAAATAATGCAACAGCAGGTATACTTATAGTTAGTTATCAAGAAGAAACTGAGGATAAAAATTACAATCCAATCCCAAATAAAATATATATTCATAATAATTTCCTTTCCAACAACGGTTATGACGTTGATAAAAAAAGAGCTGGACCAATTTCAGATGTGATACCTGGAAAAGCACCTGAAATTATTTGGGATGGAGTAACACCTATAATTGAATGGTTTGGTTTGACTTCATCGGACAGAATAGTATTGGGTAAAAATTTCTCAGAAGAAGGTGAGGCTGATTTTGTAAACCTTAATCTGATGACTAAATATTTATTACCGAGATTTCACAAGATTGATAAAAATAATCAGAATTATTTTGGATCAATTCAATCGTTAAAATCAGTAAATTTTTCTGAGGGAATTAATTGATAAAGGTTTTTAACTTTTTATTTTTATTAATATCTATTTTTGCAGCAATTTCTTTAAATGCTTCACCAAAAAAATTGCTATCTGATTACAATTTTTTTGAAAACATAGAAAAACAAATACCAAAAGAAAATACGATACCCTATCATATAGCGAGCCCATTATTTTCTGATTATACATATAAATTTCGTTTCATATCTATGCCAGATGGTAAATTAGCTCAATATAATCATGATAAAGTTTTTAATTTTCCTATAGGAACAAAAATAATAAAAACATTTGCTTACCCAATTGATGATCGTGATTTATCTAGAGGCTTTCAGTTTTTAGAAACAAGGCTATTAATCAAAAATGCGAGTGGTTGGTTTCCCCTCTCATACATATGGAACGAAAATCAAAATGATGCTGAGCTCAAATATATTGGTAAAACTATTAATGCAAAATGGATAGATAAGAACGGAATTGAACAATCTAATAGATATAGAGTACCAAATATTAATCAATGTGGTAGCTGTCATAATTTAAATAAAGTAATTATGCCAATTGGACCAAAGGGAAGAAATTTTGATATTACCTTTTTTTATCCACACGGAGAAGTTAATCAAATAGATTATTGGAAGGAAAAAAAGAAATTAGAAAATATTCCAGCTAATAGAAAAAATCCAACTGCTGTTTGGGATGATGTTTCAGAAACAATTGGAAATAGAGCCAGGGCATATTTAGATATTAATTGTGCTCATTGTCATCGAGAGGGAGGTTCAGCGGGAAACTCTGGTTTTTATTTATCACTTGAGGAAACAAATAACACTAACCTAGGATTCATGAAAAAACCTGTGGCTGCTGGTCGTGGAAGTGGAGGATTAAAATATGTTATTAAGCCAGGAAAATCAGAAGAATCAATTTTATTATACAGGATGGCTTCCACTGATCCAGGCGTAATGATGCCTGAATTGAGCAGAAATATGAAACATAAGGAAGCTATTCCATTAATTAGAGAGTGGATTGATTCAATCAATTAGGAGTACAAAATGAATGAAAATACTATAGAAACTGGAGGCTGTTTATGCGGAAATATCAGGTATGAATTCAAAAGAAAAGATGTTGTCTCCGCGGGTCATTGTCATTGCAAAGATTGCCAAAGGATTACTGGATCTGGAAAAGCAACAATTGTTTTTATTCGAACTAATGATTTAAAAATAAATGACGATTATAAAGTTTTTTCAGTTATTGGGAATGACGGAACAAATGTTAATAGAGGATTTTGCCCTAACTGCGGTTCTCCAATAATAAGTTTTGTTACAGAGCAACCAAATTTAAGATTTATTAAAGCTGGAAGCCTAGACAACTCAAATTGGTTGAAGATTGAGTCTAGTTTTTGGTCAGTTTCTGCTTGCAAATGGGATCCGATAAATGAGTCATTACCCAGTTATCCAAAAAATCCAAATTAAGTATTATATTTTATTTAGGCGGTTTGCCGTTTAAGTAATCGTGAAGAGTCTCATGAAAAAATCTAACACGTGACTCTTGAGCTGCCAAATAAGGCTCCTGATAACCCCTAGACCTTACTCCACGCCGTAAGCCATCGGTAAGTTGCCAATCTTGATAAACCACATGATCCCAAAGATCTTCAACTCCCTTTCCACCATCATAGTCACGTATATCTAATTCAACTTCTTGAAGCTTAACTGGATTTACTTTTGTACGACTAACAAATTCTTGTTCATATGTATCTTGTTTACCTATGCCAGCTGAAGTTGATGTAAATTCCTGACCATCATCTCTTCCTGTCTTACCTATGCCTTTTGCTAAACCACCAATTGGGTAACCCATATCCCAAAGATCAAAAAAACATTTCTCAGGATCGGTAGGATGAGGAAACCAATTTAATAGGATGCACCCATCAGCTTGAACTCCCATTGCAATATTTGGAAAGATAAATTGAAAAGGACTCTCTGTTAATTCCTCATCTGATAAATTTTCATAGTGATGGTAACCCTTTTCTTTATAGTTTTTTCTTTTAGCCTCTTTTAGGTCTAACCATCCTTGCTCAGATAAATTCTCATAATCATCGTATTTGCTTATATCAACACCCCAGTCCTCTAATATCATTTTAAAAGGATGATCTTCATCTTCAGATACTCTATCCCTAAGAGAGGGACGACCCATTTGAATAATTCTCGCATGTCCTTTTGGGAACATTTCATATCTTG
>Ga0208130_1000719_pt1 | contig 16757 bp, 18 predicted proteins | sample ETNtaG_31_FD_185771 | JGI IMG/M metagenome (GOLD analysis project Ga0208130, IMG submission 185771) | Marine microbial and viral communities from oxygen minimum zone, Eastern Pacific Ocean - ETNP201310SV78 (SPAdes) (version 2) | ecosystem: Environmental > Aquatic > Marine > Oceanic ...
AGAAGATTATAAATTTCCTTGAGATTATCATTCATCGAGTTTATATCAATAGGATTTTTCTCAAGGAGATCCACAGAATAATTATAAAAATTACCGTTTTTATAAAGTTTATGAGTTTTATTTTGAGCATACACTCCTCTTTCTAAATTTCGAGTTCCCCACATAGGATTATAAAAAGTTGTTAATACTTCTCTTTCATTATAATGCTGATTTTTCAATATAGGAAGAAAACTCAAAGCATTTGGATTAGATTTTTCAACTCCTAAAATTTCCTCAAATGTTGCATAAAAATCTACAAAATCAATAAATGCATCTGATGTTTTATTTCCTTTTAAATAATCATTCCAATTAATAATTAAAGGTACATTAGAAGCATATTTAATAGACAAACCTTTAGATCCTTGAATTTCTATTCCTTTATTTTTCGTTTTTACTTTGACATCAGTCCCATTATCACCTGTAAAAATTAGAATGGTATTCTTATCTAAGTCATTTTGTTTTAGAGCATTTGAAATTCGACCAACAACTTTATCCATATAGGTTAACATTTCTGAAAAATATATTGGATTATTGCCTTTATTCCTTTTATTTAAATCATTCCAATCTTCAGAGTCTGGTGTCGGTAAAAAAGGATCATGAACTAAAACCATCGGATAATAAATAAAAAAAGGTTCATCTTTATTTTTTTCAATAAAATTCACAATATGATCAGCAAAAATATCAGGACCATAATCATCTATATCATTATCCATTAACTCTCCATTCTTGAAAATATTTGGATTTGCAAATCTATCACCTCTTTCAGTTAACCACCATAAGCAATAATCATCAAAACCATTTCTGTAAGGTCTATCCCTATCTTGGTTAAATTCCATGTCGTACTGAACTCCATTCAATTGCCATTTACCAACAATACTTGTCTTATATCCCTTTTCCTGAAAAAGATTTCCAAAGGTTCTTTGATTAGGATTCAAATAAGTAAAATATTCATAATTTTCGTAGTTAGGTTTTCCGGTCATTATCTTAACCCTAGTTGGTGTACATAAAGGTTGTGAATAAGCACTGGTAAAATTTATACCATTTCTTGCTAACGAATCCAGTACAGGTGTGTTATAATCATCAGCTCCATTAATACCTAATGCTTCAAATCCTAAATCATCTGCCATAATTAAAATTACGTTTGGCTTTTCTTTGTCAACTGAGCAACTAAATAAGAATATTATTAAAGTAAAAGAAATAATTACCCTGTAAATTTTCATAACTTTAAAATAAATAAAAAATGGTTCATTTTAGTAAAAAAGACATAGAAGGTTTAGAAAAAATTTACCGATTAAATCTAATCAACAGTTGTACAGGATACAAATCAGCTAATCTACTTGGCTCAATAGATAATGAAGGGAATACAAATCTTGCAATTTTTAGTTCAATCACACATCTAGGAAGCGATCCTGCTATGATTGGTTTTGTTCTAAGACCAAGAACTGTTCCCAGAAACACGTATAACAATATGTTTAATAACAAATTCTTTACTGTAAATCATGTTAATACAAATGATATTGAAGATGCTCATCATACTTCAGCAAAATACCCAAAAGAAATTTCAGAATTTGAGAAAACTAAATTTGAACCTGAGTTTATAGATGGATTCATTGCGCCTTTTGTAAAAAGTTCAAAAATTAAATTTGGCTGCAAATATCTCAATGAATATGATATTAAAGAAAATAATACAATAATGGTAGTAGCATCCATAGAATGTCTTTATGTAGACAATGAGGCTTTACAAGAAGATGGATGGATTAGATTAGATAAAGCTGGTACAGTTACTATAAATGGATTAGATGGATATGCAAAAACTACATTATTAAATAGGTTTAAATATGCTAGACCAAAAAAATGAAAAACTTTATAGATTCAAAAATTTTTAATTACTCTTTGAGTAAAAGCTCTAAGGAACCCAAAATTCTTAATGATCTAAATCGAGAAACTCATTTAAAAATATTAAATCCTAGAATGCTAAGTGGTCATTATCAGGGAAGAATATTATCACTTGTTTCAAAAATAATTAAACCAAAAACAGTTCTTGAAATTGGAACATATACTGGCTATTCAACAATTTGTTTATCAGAAGGTCTTGATAAAAATGGTAGTATTCATACTATTGATCATAATGAAGAATTATTAGTTATTCAAAATAAATATTTTAAAAAAGCTGGAATTTCAGAAAAGGTTAAACAATATACTGGTGATGCAACAAAAATTGTTAAAAAATTAAATTTAGATTTTGATCTTGTATTTATTGATGCTGACAAAGAAAACTATCCTTTATATTTTGATTCAATAATTGAAAAGGTAAAACCAGGAGGTGTAATAATTGCAGATAACATACTATGGAGTGGTAAAATACTTGAAAAAGTTGAGGAAGAAGATTATGCTACTAAATCAATTATTGAATTCAATGATAAAGTCAATAATGATGATAGAGTAGAAACCATCATTTTACCAATAAGAGATGGTTTAAGTCTGATTAGAAAAATTTAAATATCTCTTTTTATAGATCCTGTCAAATCATCAATATCATCTTTTACACTATCTATTTGATCAGAAATTTCTTTTGTATCAATACCTTTTTTTTCAGCGCTTTTTTGTATTTCAGTTTTAATTTCTTGAGTAGCATCTTTTACCTGTCTAATACCTTTACCCAAACCCTTGGCAATATCAGGAATTTTGTCTGCACCAAATAACAAGAGAATAATTAAAAAAATTACTAAAATCTCTGCTCCACTGATAAAAAAAAGAATCATTTAACCTTTTATATTTGATTTAAATTTATCAAAATCTGACTCATTTTCCTCTTTTGGCCAAGAATTATTTGAAGTATCAATATCTGCTGTTTCTTTATCAGGATCAAGTTTAATACTTGAAATTTGCTTGTTACTAGTAATTACTTTTCTAACTTCTAAATCATTTTTTCTCCATACTTGAGCAGGATATTTTCTTCTCTCAACAGATCCGTCCTCATATTCAATATCAATAATTATTGGCATAACTAAACCACCTGGTTTATCAAAAACTATTTCATAATAAAACTTTGGAATATTCATTTTTGAAATTTCTTCATTTGAATAATTTTCACTTAAATAATTATTTAAAAGCTTTGAATTTTCAAGAGGATTTTTACTCTTTAAATCTTCACTATCATTCTCAAATTTCTCAAAGAATATTAAAGGTCTTAACCTATTTCTTGGTATACCTTGTTCTTCCATGATTTTTTTCATTTCTTCACCTGGATTAGGAGAAACATAATATTGATTTATTTCTTTAATACCAATGTCTACAAAATCAGTAGTATAAAACCATCCTCTCCAAAACCAGTCAAGATCAACAGCTGATGCATCTTCCATTGTTCTAAAAAAGTCTTCAGGTGTTGGATGTTTAAATTTCCATCTATTAGAATACTTTTTAAAAGCATAGTCAAATAGCTCTTCACCCATAACTGTTTCTCTTAAAATATTTAGCGCAGTCGCTGGCTTACCATATGCATTTGGACCTAGACTGTATACGTTTTCAGGATTTGACATTATTGGTGCTAAGTAATTTTCATCAACACTCATATAATCTACAATTAACTCGGCAGGACCTCTATCAGAGGGGAAATTCTTGTTTGGATAAATAATATCTGGATATTTTTTTCCAAACTCTTGTTCAGCTAAATATTGAACAAAAGTATTAATTCCCTCATCCATCCATGCCCATTGTCTTTCATCACTATTAACTATCATCGGAAAGAAAAAGTGACCTATTTCATGAATAATAACTCCAATCATTCCAAACTTTTCATCATCTGAATAAGATCCATCAAGATTTGGTCGACCGAAATTAAAGCAAATCATAGGGTACTCCATTCCAATTCTATGGGCATGTACTGAAATAGCTTTGTGATAAGGATAATTAAATGTGTAATCAGAATAGAACTTTAAAGTTTCCATTACAGTAATTGTAGAAAAATCTTCCCACATTGGGTTACCTTCTTTTGGGTATAAGGAGACAGCCATTTTATCTTCATTTCCAATCTTTACTGCCATCATGTCTAAAATATATTTTCTTGAGGTTGCAAAAGCAAAGTCTCGTACATTTTCAGCATAAAACTTCCATGTTTTTTTATCCTTAGAAAAAGACTTTTCTGCAATCTCTGCTTCTTCCTGTGAAACTATTATAACAGGCTTATCATAAGATTTTTTTGCCTTATTAAATCTTTTCATCATTTCTTTAGAATAAACATCCTTTCGATTTACTAACTTTCCAGTGGCTTCCATAATGTGATCAGCAGGCACAGTTATATTGACCTCATAATTTCCAAATGGCAAAGCAAATTCTCCATCTCCCCAAAACTGATAATTTTGCCACCCTTCAACTTCATCATAAACACACATTCTAGGAAAAAATTGAGCAATTATATATGCTCTATTATCATCATTTGGAAAAGTTTCATATCCAGATCTACCACCATCATTAACATGATCATTAATATTATACCACCATTTTACTTTAAAAGAAAAACTTTCACCAGTTCCAATTGCTTTAGGAAGATCAATTCTCATCATGGTTTGATTAACAAAATAATCGAGTGGCTTATCATTAATATCTCTAACATATTCTATATTAAATCCACCATCAAATGGGTCATTAATGAATTCTTTTTCAAAAGTATCTGGTATATATGCTGGGTTAACAGAATTACTATCTCTAATCAAACTTGGTGAATCTTTAGATCTAACATTTTGATCTAATTGAACCCATAAATAATCCAGTAAATCTGGTGAGTTATTTGTATATGTTACTATTTCATCACCGTATATTTTTTTATTTGCATCATCTAATTCAATATTAATTATATAATCAGCTTGTTGTTGATAATAAGCTGGTCCAGGTGCCCCAGATGCAGTCCTGAACATATTTGGAGATGCAAATTCTTGATTTAACTGACGAAATTTGTTAGTATTAATTTTTTCTGTTTGTTTTTGTTGAGAAATATTTTCAATTGGAAATAATAAAACAGAAATTATTAAAAAGATTATATTTTTTTTCATAACTGGGTTTTTAGAGAATATCAAATTTAAAAAAAACTAGTTACTTAAAAGAAGACTACTTATTGAATTATACTTGTCTTGTATAAAGCTTTTTCTAAACTTTCCCTTTCTTATTAATATTATATTTTTTTGATTTGGAAAAGAATTGTAAAGAATGGAATTCTGAATCTCAATAGATTGACCTAATAAATCACTATTTATTTCCATATAAAAATTAATTTGATCTTGTTTCTTTTCAAAACCCAAATAATTAATCAAAATAGCTTCATTATCAAAATTTATTTGAAAGTTTTGATTAAGGTATGGTTTGTAAATCTCATTTAAATAGTCATAATCTTTGATATAATCAACTTTTTTAGAATCTAGCTTCAAATCCTTTTCAAGATCATCATAAAATACCTTCAGAGTTATTTCAAATGATTGTGTTTTATTATCAAAATCTATTAGAGTTGTACTTACATAATATTTATGAGGAAAAAATAAAAGAAATAATAAAGTAAAAAAATTAATTATTAATGGATTCATAAAACTTATCTAAATTATTTAAAATTAATCCATGATTAGAACTTTTAAAATCAGTTAATAAATCATAATTTTCAGAGGCTCCGAGTACAAATTCATAAACTTCTTCCTCCTTCAGATTATATCTTTCCATAAAGTAATTTGAACCGTAGAATTGAATTATTGAAACTACAACACCATATTGTTTCTCTAAACCTCTAGCAATTTTGAGATTTTTATAATATCCTGATAATTGTTTATACATGCCCTCAATATCCAATGGCATCAAGGGAAGAAGTAAAACATTCAATAAAATTTGAGAATTATTTTTATATACTATCTTCTCCTGTCTTTCACCTTTAAAACCTGGAATGTTAACATCATCAAAATTAAATATTTCCTTCTTATTTACTTTGTTGGCATCAGCTAATAAGTTTCCTGATAAATTGTACGGCGTTACATCTACATTCTTAAGTTCATTTACTTTAACATCAAGAAAAACTCTAATAGAATCTGAATTATAAACCTCTTCATTTATATAAACAAAATGTGCTTTAATTTGGACAGATCTAAAAAAAAGAGAATCCTTTAATCTTACACCTATTCGAAAAAAACCTTCTTTGTCCGTAATCGTTGTTCCCCCGGTTGATTTATTAATGATAACTATTCCACTTTTTTCAATATCATTATTAACTACTTCCCCAGAAAGGGTTTTAATTTCAGTGTTTTGAGAAAATGATAAAACAGAGAAAAAAAATAATAATAGAAAAATCCTAACCTTTACTAACAATTCTGTTGAATTTTTTACTTTGTTTAACTAGAAAATCTATCAATTCAAATTCTTTGTCTTTTTTTAAAAGAATTTTAGATGGGAAATGTTCATCACAATAAATCAAAAACTCATTGATTTTATCTTTTTGTATACCAAGACTTTTTGTAAAAAAAACATCATCATAAACTTCTCTAATTAAATCACTTGGATTATAATTAAATGTAGTACTTTCTTCATTTGACTTATTATTAATTGTATTAGCAATTAATTTGTATAGATTAACAAAGTTTAAACCATTTCTGAGTTTCCCCTGCTCATTAATTACATTGACAACCCTAGTAGATTTATCATTGCTGTAATCAAACCTTTTGAATTCTTCTTCTTTTAAATCTAAAAATTTTTCTCTGTTTTCTGGTGTGACAACAACCTCATCAAGAGCTGTAACTTTTTCATTAACATCAACAACTATCCTGTTTCTTTGTAAAATGTCTTTGGTTATTGTAATTTCCCTAATCTGATATTGAACTGATGAAAAAAGTATTTTATCATTTAGTTTAACTTCAATTTCAAACTCACCTTCACTATTTGTTGTTGTTGCTGTTTGAGAAGTATTATTTATAACGTTGGCACCTTCAACATTAACATTTTTATACAGAACCTTTCCCTTAATCCATGTACGATAATCATTTTGTCCAAATGAAATAGATGAAAAGAGAATAACTAAAACAAAAAAATATTTTTTATAATTCATTGCTTAATTCTTGAGCGGGAGACCGGGTTCGAACCGGCGACATTCAGCTTGGAAGGCTGACGCTCTACCAACTGAGCTACTCCCGCTTTTTAATTTTAACAATTTAAGATTAAATTTGTTAGGATTGAATCTTAACATAAAAATAATCAAATCTAACAAGTTGCTTAAACTTAGGAGTAAAATCTTGAGAAACAACATGAATCCATCTAAATGTATATATCCAGGTGATGATGATAACACATCATTTCACATTGGAGCGTATATTGATGGAATTTTAGTAGGAGGTGTTTCAATTATAAAAAACAAATGTTCATATATAGATTTTCCTAATTGTTATCAGCTTAGAGGTCTATTTGTTGATTTTAATCATCAAAAAAAGGGTATCGGAAAAATGATAATTAACAAAGTTGAGTCTTTACTTAAAAATAAAAAAGTCAGTTATTTATGGATGAATGCAAGAGTTAAAGCACTTAATTTTTATTTAAAATTAAATTATACTAATTCTGAGATAACATACAATATGAACGAAATAGGTTTACACTACATGCTTTATAAAAAACTATGAATAAAAGTAAATTCTTTATTTTAATTATAATTTTAATTCATACATCAGAATTAATGTCACAAAAAATAGACTTAGATATTCTTCAAGGTAAAACAACTAGACATCTTGTTGGTGATACCGTTTTACTTGAAAAAGAAACATTTAAAGCATTTGAAAAAATGAGAAATGCAGCGATGATTGATGGAGTTAAAATTAAAATCATCTCTGGCCATAGAGATTTTGAAAGACAAACCTTAATTTGGAATTCTAAATTTATAAAGTTCACAAAAGAATTTAAATTAAAACCTGAAGAGGCTGTAAATGAAATTGTGAGATTCTCTACTGTACCTGGAACATCCAGACATCATTGGGGAACTGAGATAGATATTATTGATGAAGAATTTAAAAATGAAAAAAATCCATTAATAAGTGAAAAATACGAAGCTGGAGGTGTTTTTAATAAATTGAAAAGGTGGATGGATTTAAATTCCGAAAAATTTGGTTTTTATTTAACCTACACGAATGATGAACATAGAAAAGGGTTTGAATATGAACCATGGCATTACAGCTACAAGCCTATTTCAAAAAATTTTTTAGAGGAGTTTAAAAAAAATAATATTTCAAAACTAATATCAGATCTTGATATTATGGGTAAAGAATATTTAACAAAAGAATTTATTGAAAAATATATTAATGAAAATATTCTAAGTGTTAATAAAGAACTTGAGCTATAAATTGATATTATATCTTTAAATTTGTTGATATAAAATTAATTTGAAAGAAAAAAAACAAAGTATTTTAATTATTCTTGATGGCTGGGGAATATCAAATAATTCAGAGTTCTCAGCTATTGATCAGGCTAAAACACCTTTTTTTGATAGTCTTATTAATAAATATCCAAACGCTAAACTATTAACTCATGGTGAAAATGTTGGGCTTCCTACTGGGCAAATGGGTAACAGTGAAGTAGGCCACATAAATATTGGGGCTGGAAGAATTGTTTATCAAGAGTTGGCAAAAATTAATCGTGATATAATTAATAAAACAATTGATGAAAATAAAAAACTGATAGAAGCTTTTAATTATTGCAAATCAAATAAAAAAAAGCTTCATTTTATTGGCCTTGTCTCTGATGGCGGAGTTCATTCCCACATAAATCATATTAAACACCTAATTAATCTGTCTAAAACTCATGATTTAAAAGATGTTTTTATTCATGCCTTCACAGATGGTAGAGATGTTGATCCAAAATCTGGAATTAATATGATTAATGAACTTGTAGAATCCATGGAAGGAACAAATGCAAAACTTGCTAGTGTTTGCGGTAGATATTATGCAATGGATAGAGATAAAAGATGGGAAAGAACTAAAAAAGCATATGATTTGATTGTTAATGGAATTGGAAAAAAATCAAATGAAATTGAAAAATCGATTATTGATTCCTACAACAATAAAATAACTGATGAATTTATAGAGCCCATAGTAATTGTTGATAATAAAAATCTTCCGTTAGCAAAAATTGAAGATAATGATGTTGTTATATTTTTTAATTTCAGAACAGATAGAGGAAGACAACTAACTGAAGCATTAAGTCAAAATGATTTTAATGATTTTTCTATGAAAAAATTGAACTTAAAATTCTTAACAATGACCAATTACAATGATGAGTATAAAAATATTGATTGTATTTACGAAAATGAAAATTTAAGTCAAACATTGGGTGAAGTTTTAGAACAAAACAAGAGAACTCAAATTAGAATTGCAGAAACAGAAAAGTATCCCCATGTCACATTTTTCTTTAATGGAGGAAAAGAATCACCTTTTAAGAATGAAACAAGGATCATGTGTCCATCTCCTAAAGTTGCAACTTATGATTTAAAACCTGAAATGAGTGCTTATGAAATTAAGGATTCTATAATACCAGAAATAAATTCAAATTCTGCTGACTTTATTTGCTTAAATTTTGCAAACCCTGATATGGTAGGACATACCGGAAACTTTGATGCTGCTGTTAAAGCATGTGAAACAGTTGATATTTGCTTAAAGGAAATCGTTGAATCTTCAATTAATAATAATTACTCAATTATAATTATTGCCGATCATGGTAATAGTGATGTTATGAAAAATAATGATGGTTCACCGAATACGGCGCATACTACAAATCCAGTTCCTATTATTGTTATAGATTCAAAAACTAATAAAGTTAATGATGGTATCTTAGCTGATATTGCCCCCACTATTCTAAATATTATGGATATTGACATTCCAGAAAAAATGTCAGGAAAAATTTTAATATGAAAAATCTAATAAAACTAACTCTACTATTTATTTTATTTATTGGTTGTAATAGTAAAATAAAAAAAGAAGCTAATGTTGACAATGAAGATATTGAGTACGTAGATTTAATTGGTAAATTTAAAAGAGTAGAACTTGAGAAACATCCATTTATTAAAGATTCATTTAATTTGAATTATACTGATTACAAAGTAGATCAGGAAGTATTAAAAAAAATCAAACCATTACTTAAAAGAGATATTAGTATCAAAGTAATTATGGGTACATGGTGTGAAGACAGTAGATTACTAGTTCCTCAATTTTTTAAAGTAATGGATAAATTAAGATTCAATAAAAGAAAAATTGAGCTAATAGGGTTGGATAATGAAAAAAAATCTCCAGATAACTATCACGAAATTTATGAAATAATAAATGTTCCAACATTTATATTCTACAGAAAAGAAAAAGAAATAAATAGAATAGTAGAAATAACTATTGAAACTTTGGAAAAAGATATTTTTAGTATTCTTAGTGATAGTGGCTATGAAAATGCTTACTATGGATTCTAAAAAAATAGTAATTAAGACTGAGGAAGAAATTGAATTAATAAGAGAAAGTGCTTTATTGGTATCAAAAACTTTAGGACTTATAGCCAAGGAAATTAAACCTGGGTCAAATTCCTTAAAGCTTGATAAGATTGCAGAAGAATTTATAAGAGATAATGGTGGAGAACCTGGTTTTTTAGGAATGTATGGCTTTCCAAACACTCTGTGTGTAAGCCCAAATCAAGAAGTAGTACATGGAATTCCAAATGAAATACCATTTGAAAATGGGGATATTATATCAATTGATTGTGGTGTTCTCAAAAATGAATTCTATGGAGATCACGCTTACACATTTCAAGTTGGTGAAGTAACTGATGAAATAAAAAAACTACTAAATGTTACTAAAAAATCTCTTTATGAAGGTATAAGAGAATTTAAAATTGGAAATAGAGTTGGCGATATTAGCTATGCAATACAAAACTATAATGAAAAAAACGGTTATGGTGTTGTAAAAGATTTAGTTGGTCACGGCTTAGGTAAAAATTTACATGAAAAACCTGAAGTACCAAACTTTGGAAGAAGAGGTAATGGAAAATCACTTGTTAATGGAATGGTTTTGGCAATCGAGCCTATGATAAATTTAGGAACTGATAAAGTTCTACATTTAAATGATGGGTGGACTATTGAAACAGCAGATAAAAAACCGAGTGCTCATTTTGAGCATAATGTGGCATTAATAAATGGTCAAACAAAACTTTTATCCACTTTTAAATATATATATGATGCATTAGGAATTGAATCCAATGAAGAAAATGAATTTAAATAAATATGAAGTTCGTAGTAAGATTATTGCTTAATTTATTTCCTAGAACATTTCTCATTAGAACAAGTCTTTTATTTAAACCTTTTTTTGATCTTTTTTTTAAGGGAACAAAATTTACTGATCCAATTAACAATAAATCTTATTCTTACTTTTTTCCCTATGGATATAATAAACAAAGAAAAAATGCTTTATGTCCAGGAACATTTTCACTTGAGAGACATCGATTATTGTGGCTTTATTTAAAAAAAGAAACTGACTTTTTTAATTCAAACAATAAAATACTTCATTTCGCTCCTGAACAATGTTTTCATAAATTTTTTAAATCATTTTTTAAAAATTATACCACGACAGACTTAAATTCACCAATTGTTGATATTAAAGCTGATATATGTAATCTACCATTTAATGACAACTCCTTTGATTATATTTTATGTAATCATGTCTTAGAACATATATATGATGACGATAAGGCCATGAAAGAAATCTTTAGAGTTTTAAATAAAAATGGCATTGCAATTTTACAAGTACCTATAGATATAAAAAATGATTTAACTCATGAAGGAAGAGATATAGATGATAAAGAAGTTAGGAACAAACTTTTTGGACAATATGACCACTTAAGGATGTATGGTTTAGATTATTTTAAAAAATTAAAAAAAGTTGGTTTTAATGTAAAAAACATAGATTATCTATCAAAACTTACCAAAGAAGAAGTAGAAAAATTCTCATTAACAAATGCTGGAACTATTCCAGTTTGTATTAAGGATTAATAAATAATTTTTTAAAACCAAACGAAGAATATTCTGTTACATTATTTAATGAATCTACATAAATAATAAAAGAATCTATTTCATCATTATCTTCGGTTAATTTAATAGCATTATCAATATCACCTACCATCATAGCTGTAGCAAATGCATCTGCTGTAAAACAACTTTCGCTTATGACTGAGGCACTTAAAACATTTGTTTCTTGAGATTTACCATTGATTGGATTTATTGTATGAACATACTTTTTTCCTGATTTAGGGTCAATTTTATAATTACGATAGTTACCTGAGGTGGCTATTGAAATATTTTGAAGTTCTAATAGTTTATAATAATTGCTTTCACTTTTTAAATCAGGATTATTTATAGCAATTTTCCATTTCGAGTTTTTTAGAATATTTATCCCACTGGACTTTATTTCACCACCAATATCAATCAAATAATTTGAAACACCTTTGGACTCAATATAATTTGAAATAACATCAACTGCATATCCTTTAGCAATAGCATTAAAATCTAGTTTTGTCCTAATATTTTCTTTGTTTAGTTTACGATTATTAATTGAAATTTTATCAAAACCAACAGACATCATTATATTAAAAATTGAGTCTTCATTGATATTATTTTGAATTTTGTTAGGACCAAATCCATAATATTCAAGTAATAAACCTATTGATGGATCAAAAAGACCATTAGTTTTTTTATGTAATAATTTAGACTTGTTGTAAACATCAAAAAATAAATCATCAACATCAATATCATCTCCATTATTAATTTTAGATATTATAGATGAATTAATATATGTTGATAAGGAGTTATTAAAACCTTCAAAAATAGAATCAAGATTTTGTCTTGAAATTAATTGATCTTTCTCAGAAAACATTTTAATATCATAATATGTTCCAAACGTATATCCAGTCAAATTAGTGAAATTTGTACTAGAGCTACAAGAATATAAAAAGATTACAAAGAGAAATAAAAGGTATTTTGAAATCTTAGCCTCCAAAATCGTCAAATCTAATATTCTCTGGCGGCACGCCGAAATCAAGAGCCATTTTTTCAACGGCAAGATTCATAAGTGGAGGTCCACAATAATAGACTTCAATATCTTCAGGTGATTCGTGAAAATTTAAATAATTATCAATGACAGCTTGATGAATAAAACCTACAAACCCATCGCCATCTCCTTCTAACCCGTCTTTAACCTTCCAATTATCCTCTTCTAAAGGTTCTGATAATGCTATGTAAAATTTGAAATTTGGAAAGTCTTTTTCTAAAGCTCTAAAATGGTCAACATAAAATAACTCTCTCTTTGATCTTCCACCATACCAAAAATTAACTTTTCTTCCACTCTTTATGGTTCTAAATAACTGATATAAATGAGATCTCATAGGGGCCATACCAGCTCCACCACCAACATAAAGCATTTCAGCATCTGAATCATTTATAAAAAATTCACCATAAGGTCCAGAAATTGTTACAGTATCACCAGGTTTTTTTGAAAAAATGTATGATGAGGCAATTCCAGGATTAACATCCATCCATCCATTTTTATTTCTATCCCAGGGTGGTGTAGCAATTCGAACATTAAGCATTATTTCTTTACCTTCAGCAGGATAAGAAGCCATTGAATAAGCTCTTTCAACATCATCATCATTTTTCATTTTTAAATTCCATAATCCAAAGTTATCCCACTCTAATTTAAATTTTTCAGGATCATCTGGATGTTCTTTTGGATGAGAAGTTATATCAATATCACTGTAATTAACTTCGCATTTGGGAATTTCGATTTGTATGTACCCTCCAGCCTTATAATTCATCTCTTCAGGTATTTCAACAACAAATTCTTTAATAAAAGAAGCTACGTTATAATTTCTAACAACTTTAGCTTCATATTTTTTAATTCCAAAAACCTCTTCTGGGACATGAATATTCATGTTTTCTTTTACTTTTACTTGACATCCTAATCTCCATCCTTCTTTGATTTCTTTTCTGGAAAAATGTGGTTTTTCTGTTGGAAGTATTTCACCACCCCCATCATTTACTATACACTTACATTGAATACAAGTACCTCCTCCACCGCAAGCTGATGGTAAAAAAACTTTATTGTCTCCTAAGGTTGTTAACAATGTGCTTCCAGAACTAACCTCAATTTCTTTTTCATCATTAATTAATATTTTAACAGGGCCTGATGGAAGTAATTTAGATTTTACACCCAAGAGCATAGCAACTAAGATATATATAACTAAAATGAAAATTATCGTACTAACAAGTATATATGTAAAAACACTCATAAATTATAATTTTATACCCATAAAGCTCATAAAGCCTAAGGCCATTAATCCGGTTATTATAAAAGTGATACCTAAGCCTTTTAATGGAGCTGGAACATTAGAATAAGCAATTTTTTCTCTTATTGCAGCAATTGCTACAATTGCCAAAAACCATCCGATTCCTGATCCTAAACCATATACTGCAGCTTCAGAAACACCCGAAAAATCTTTAATCTGCATAAAAAGGGAGCCTCCTAAGATAGCACAGTTTACTGCTATAAGAGGAAGAAAAATTCCTAATGAGCCATAGAGTGCTGGTGAAAATTTTTCTACTATCATTTCAACTAATTGAACCATTGAGGCAATTACAGCAATAAACATTATAAGACTTAAAAAACTCAGATCTAATTCTGCATATTCTGGACCAATCCATTTAAGAGCACCGTCAACTAGTAGATACTCATAAATTAAATAATTTAAAGGTACAGTGATAGTAAGTACAAAAATAACAGCTAGTCCCATACCAACTCCGTTCTTTAGTGTTTTTGAAATGGCTAGATATGAGCACATTCCAAGAAAATAAGCGAAAACCATGTTTTCTATGAAAATACTTTTGATAAATAAATTAGCGTACTCTTCAAACATAACTATTAACCTTGTTCAATTAATTTTTCATTTCTAGATCTCTGAATCCATATAATGATTCCAACAGTAATTAAGGCCATTGGAGATAATAACATTAATCCATTATTCTCATATCCCATTTCATATACAAAATCTGGAATAACTTGATAGCCCATTAAATTACCAGAACCTAAAAGCTCTCTAAAAAAAGCTACCAAAATCAAAATTACTCCATAACCTATTGCGTTTCCAATCCCATCAAGCAGAGACTTGAATACTCCATTTCCTAGAGCAAAAGCTTCTAGCCTACCCATTACAATACAATTTGTAACAATCAAACCAATAAAAATTGAAAGTTCCTTACTAACATCATAGGCATATGCTTTTAAAAATTGATCAACTAAAGCAACTAAAGATGATATAACCACTAAAAAGACAATAATTCGAATTCTATTTGGGATAAGATTTCTTAAAACAGAAATAATAACATTACTACAAGCCATTACAAAAATTACTGATAAGGTCATCACAATAGCTGGTTTTAACTGAACTGTTATAGCTAGAGCTGAACATATTCCTAAAACCTGAACCGTGATTGGATTATTATCGTCAAGTGGATCTGAAAGTAACTTCTTATTCTTTTTTGAAAATATAGGTTCACTATTTTTACCTATGAATAGAAGTAATGGTTTTTTGTTTTTATTTTTTTTCATTTTTCTTTAAAGTTGTGCTATCTCTAACTTTTCAAGATATGGCAAATAATTATTCAGTCTTTCTTTAATCATATCGGTAACACCATCTCCAGTAATTGTTGAACCAGAAATAGCATCTACTTCATGATCATCTTTATCAGAATTACTTGGATCATTATTTCCTTTTAAAACAGTTATTCCAACTAATTGACCATCCTTATTAAATACTTTTTCATCGATAAAACTTTCTTTAAACCAATCTTTAGTAATCTCAGCACCTAACCCAGCAGTTTCTCCTTTATGATCAAAAGAAACACCATTTATAGTATTGAAATCTGCTTTAAGAGAAATATATCCCCAAATTGCATCCCAAAGTCCAACACCTCTCAATTCAATTATATAATATCGTTGAGAATCAATATCAGCAATGTATAAAGGAAAATGTTGATCTTTATAATCCTTTTTTAATTCCTTAGCGAGATTTAAATCTGAAAATGGATTTAAAGATTCATTAATGGTTCCATCCATTTTCAATGCTAATTCTTGAGTAATATATTTGCTGTAGGACTCCTCTGCTTCGTCTCTGGAAACATTTATACCAACAGTAGACAATATGTTCTGCATTTTCTCATTCTTAACATTCTCATCTTGCAAAGGCTTCAAAGTTTGGGAAGTATATGCAAGTATTGATGCAATACCAACAATCATGATACCTACAAATAAAAAAGTATAAATGTTAGAATCTCTATTCATTAAGCTGTTTTTAATTGATTTTTAACTCTTTGTTCTCTTCTTTTAATGTTAGACTCTAAAACATAGTGATCAATAGTAGGTGCAAAAACATTCATTAATAGGATTGCTAACATAACACCTTCAGGATATGCAGGATTAAAAACTCTAATAAGAATACACAAAATACCAACTAGTATTCCATAAATCCATTTTCCTTTAACTGTTTGTGCTGCAGATACAGGATCTGTTGCCATAAATACAATACCAAAAGCGAATCCACCAACAATTAAATGACTCATCCAATCAAAACTCATTAAAGCATTAGCTCCCCATAGATTAAATAGAAAACCTGTTATTGCAGCTCCAATTACT
>Ga0208130_1000721_pt1 | contig 16733 bp, 15 predicted proteins | sample ETNtaG_31_FD_185771 | JGI IMG/M metagenome (GOLD analysis project Ga0208130, IMG submission 185771) | Marine microbial and viral communities from oxygen minimum zone, Eastern Pacific Ocean - ETNP201310SV78 (SPAdes) (version 2) | ecosystem: Environmental > Aquatic > Marine > Oceanic ...
CACCGAACTGTTCAACTCATAGTTGCTGGAGGTATCCGCTCAGGTGCAGATGTGGCCAAAGCTTTAGCGTTAGGTGCTGATGCTGTATCAATAGGAACGGCGGCACTGGTTGCAATTGGCGATAATGATCCGGCGCTTGATGAAGAATACAGAGCAATCGGATCAGCTGCTGGTTATTGGGATCAATACCAGGCGGGAAATGATCCCGCCGGTATCACTACCCAAGACCCTGTTCTCGCGAGTCGTTTAGATCCAGAATTAGCTGGACGCCGCTTAGCCAATTATCTAAAAGTATTAACACTTGAGGCCCAGACCCTGACTCGAGCATGTGGAAAATCTCATGTGCATAATTTGGAACCTCAGGATCTCGCGGCTCTCACTGTTGAAGCGGCGGCGATGGCAGGAGTGCCGCTAGCTGGCACCACCTGGATACCTGGGAAGGATGAAACTGATCGTGAAAGTGATTAATGAACGAAGCGGCGTTTCCACAATGCCGCAACTAAGAGGAGAATCTGATGACACCTGATGAATTAAAGGAACGCATCTCCGAAGACGGAGTGGAGTTTATTTACGCCATGTTCGTAGAGATGCATGGCAAGCCTTGCGCCAAATTGGTTCCAGTGTCGGCTATTGACGACTTATTAGAGGTGGGTGCTGGGTTTGCCGGATTTGCTGCTGGCCCCTTAAGCCAAACACCAGCTGATCCGGATGTTTTAGCGATACCGGATCCATCTTCATATACGCAGTTACCGTGGCAACCAAATGTGGCGGCCCTCCAGTGTGACGCGACAGTTGAAGGAGAGCTATGGCCTTACGCTCCACGAGTGATTCTCCAACGGGTTATGGAAAAAGCTGCCGAGCAAAACCTTGTGTTAAAGGCAGGAGTTGAAGCCGAGTATTCGATGCTTCACCGCAATGAAGATGGTTCGTTCCGCCCTGCAGATGAGCGTGACACATCCGAGCAACCTTGCTACGACGCGCGTGGTTTGACTGTGATGCTCGATCATCTCACAACCGTATCTCGGCACATGGACGCGATGGGGTGGGGTAATTATGCGAACGATCATGAAGATGCCAATGGGCAATTTGAACAGAATTTTGAGTATGCCGATGCTCTTACGACATCCGATCGTCTAATTTTGTTGAGACTTATGATGCATACTTTGGCTCGCCGACAAGGGTTGTATGCGACATTTATGCCAAAACCATTTGCGGACAAAACCGGTAATGGTTTACACACGCACCTCAGCCTTTGGACCGCGGATACCGACGAACCACTATTCCATGACGACGAAGACACTCGAGATCTTGGCCTTAGTTCAATGGCTTACTCTTTTATCGGTGGGATTTTGGACCATGCTCAAGGATTAACTGGGATAGTTTGCCCAACGGTTAATTCATTTAAGAGAATTGGTGTAGGTCCCCCTGATTCTGGGGCGACATGGGCACCGTCTTACGTCGCTTACGGCGGAAATAATCGGACTCAAATGATTCGAATACCTGAAGGGGGACGACTCGAGGTTCGAGTTCCCGATGGAGCAGCAAACCCTTACCTGGCATTAGCAGCACTTTTAGGCAGTGGATTAGATGGAATAGCTCGTGACGTTGATCCCGGCGAACCTAATGTTGACAACCTATTTGCTTTATCACTTGATGAGATTCAACAACGCGGTATTACTGCATTACCCCCCACTCTGCTACATGCCATGGATGCCCTAGTCGCTGATGACACTTTGCGGTCCACATTAGGGGCGGGACGCGATGGCGATTATGTAGATTATTTTGCTGAAGTTAAACGGGCAGAGTTCCGGGCCATCAATGATCAGGTCAGTTCAGTTGAACTTGATACTTACCTGACACTCATGTAGAAAACATAAGTTTGCTCACTTTGAAAAGAAGTTAGATGGACTTTATTTACGCTCCTAAGATGAAGCTATGAGTGGTGAACGATGGTCTCTGGAACAGTCAACTGCATGGGCAGAAGAAGCTGGCTGGATCGTTGGATGCAACTTCACCCCATCAACTGCAAGCAATCAGTTAGAAATGTGGCAGCCAGAAACTTTTGATCTAGAAACGATTGATCGTGAACTTGGCTGGGCCGCAGGCCTTGGAATGAATGCAGTACGCGTCTATCTTCATGACCTCCTCTATGCATCTGACAACATCGGCTTTCTTAACCGAGTAGATCAAGTATTAGAGATCGCGGATAATCACAAAATAGGGATGATTCCCGTGCTTTTTGATGGGGTTTGGAACACTCATCCCGAACTTGGCCCTCAACCTGAACCAACACCAAACCTGCATAACTCTGTTTGGGTACAAAGCCCGGGAGCTGCGATACTCCATGATCCTGAACAGTGGATCACACTCCGCCCCTATGTAACCAAAGTGCTTGAAAGGTTTGGTCAAGATTCCCGAGTTTTAGCTTGGGACCTCTTCAATGAGCCCGACCAAATGGATAGAACAACAATTGAAGCAGGAACACGAGATCAAAAGATTGAAAATGCTGCCGGGCTATTAACCGAAGTGTTTGATTGGGCACGCTCTATTCAACCATCTCAACCTTTAACGGCCGGAATATGGGAATACGACAGCAACTTAGTTCCAGTTATGAACAGTGTTAGTTCCATAGCGTTAGAGCAAAGCGACATAATTTCTTTCCATCATTACGGACCTGAAAATGACTTAGCCACAATCATTAATGGTTTAAAGCAGTATCAACGCCCATTGATCTGTACTGAATGGCTAGCCAGATCAGAAGGTTCCACGGTAGATAATTTACAAATATTCTCTGACCAAAAAGTAGGAGCCATCAACTGGGGGTTAGTTGATGGTAAAACACAAACCCGTTTTCCTTGGCGATCTTGGTGGGAAAAAGTTGATGAAGACGAACCATGGTTTCATGAATTACTTTATGCAGACGGAACCTCATACTCTGAGCAAGAGGCAAACACCTTTCGAAGAATAACCACAAAGAATTTTCAGTAGAAGACCGGTTACAAGTAGCGAGAGTTATCTGAAATATTGGAAAAGGTAGAAAGCTGCAACACATATAGCAACGCTGAATGCTCTCTCTTTCTTACTTAAAACCCAGACAATTCCTTTAAAAATTAAGCTACAGATTTTGTACAGTAATCGAAAAATTTTTGTAACCCAGTAAAGAGAAGTCCCGGAAGTGGTTATTGTTCCTAATGATTTAGCGTCATTGTTGTATGGAACTACGTTGAATCCGCCAAATCGTTTTTTAAGTAGGAATAGGCCAATTTGATGTTCATTAGCCCAACTTTCAGCATCCTTGGTAAATCCTTTAGCGCTAAAAATAACCGCTTTAGCAGATTCGGATTGAGCAATACCATAAATTTGTTGAACGACTGGACGTCCCACTTGTGGAAGTTTGACTTGGGCTACGAGTTTCCCAGGTACACGCACGTCAACTCCGCCATCAGGACCTTCTCCCGCTACCTGCACGGGAAAAAATCCAATTTTAGATATGTATTCTCCGGCTGTTTGTTCAGCTACGTTTGACAGGTCGCGCATATAGAGAAGTTATGAAGTATCTCGACAAGATGCAAATAGTTCTAGTGCTTTTTAATATCAGATCTTTTAAATATGGGCGCTGCACCTACATAAAGTCCGTGTATTCGTTTCGAAAACTTTTGGGGTTTCTGACCGGATCGCGCTGCCTGTCTAGTAAGCCATGTCACTGATAATAAACAGATTCCACCCCCAACCAAAGTAGATGAAACAGGTGTTTCGTTCATCCAAATCCACAACCAAATAGGTGCAGCTATAACTTCAGAGATCAATAAAAGGCTTACATCAGCAGCCGGAACAAACCGGTGAGCATAATTCCATAGAGGTGCGAATAGTCCGATAAGCACCCCACCGCTGATAAAAGCCATCATGATGTCATTTAAAGGAACGTTTAAACCGGGCCCTGGTAGAGAAACTGCTGCAGCCACTATTGCTCCGGTAATGCCACCGACGATGACTGGAACTCCTGGATCACGAATTGGGGAGCTACGTACTAGCACGGTGTAACCGCCTAGAAACATAGGGAGAATAATGGCAAGAGTTGTCCCTATTGCATCACCGCTTCCTAGATTGCCACCCACCATGACTCCTACACCAAGGATTGAAAGTGTCATGGCGATTAAAGTTTTTCGCTCTACCGGCTCTTTGAGAAGTATTCGACTAAAAATGGCGGCATAAAAAGGGCTCGTGCATTGCATGAGCAATACAAAAGCTGCGGTAGCTCTACTTAGAGCAATAATAAATAGGGTGAACATTGCGGCGGTAAACAGTCCAGCAATTATTTGGTTTCTTCCGGCTTCGCTTACTGACCGAAAGGGGTTGTGCCCAGCGAGACAGATAATGATGATGGATACAATCGCTGTGGCTGAACAACGCCAGAAGAGATATTGCCAAGCATCAGCCTCATCGACAGCTCTAAAAGTTAATGGGCCAAAACTAAAAGAGAGTCCGCAAATTAGAACGGCAATTGACCCTTGAAACCTACTAAGTGTTGGAACCATAGATTCAACAATCTTTAGAGCGACTACTACCTGCAGATCTTAGAACGCAGAAACGCCAACTTCAGGAATCCTTTAATAACCGCTGATTTGAAAGGGATCCTAAATCAAACTCATGATTATTTGGTTCCTCTTCTGGCCAGTTTGTTCTCCAAACTTCAGCAGATAATTCACCAACAGGCATAACTGAATCTTGAAATCCAACTCTGGTAGGCACCAGTGGTTTGATGACTACTTTGTGGTTCGGAACCATGAAATAGGGAAATGAATAACGATCGGATCCTCTATTAATGACACGGTGCGCCGTTGCGGTGTAATGACCGCCAGACCATAACTCAAGCATTTCTCCTGTGTTAATAACGAGAGCGTCTTCTGGGCAATTAATTTCAATCCAGGAACCATCTGGACTTTTTATTTCTAATCCGCCATTTGGGTCAGGATGCAAAAGAGTAAAAATATTTGTGTCTTTATGTGGGTGGATCCCGTATTCAGATTCTTCAGGAGTGGACGGGTATCGGAGCAGAGTCATATTCGTTAATGGCGCTTGAAAAGCTGAATGGAACAATTCTGAATCAACTTGAAGAGATTTAGCGGCGGAGACAAGAAGTTTGTTAGCGAGTACATCACATGCCTCCCAATATGTAGAAATAATCTCCTTCATATTGTCAATCTCTGCAACCCATCGATTGGATCCGTATAAAGAGCATTCGTTTCGTACGGGATGTTCTGATGGGCACTCCCAATGAAGTTTGAAGGCCTCGTATGCATCAATTCCAGTTCCTGTTATCTCTTTTCGATTTGGGGTAAAAAACCCGAAGGGGATAAAACCCCGGTAGTTCTCAGGAGTGATTTGATATTGAGTTTTGATCTCGTCAGATAAAGCAAAGAGTCTTCCAAGTAAAGACCTCATTGAGGCGAAAAGCTTAGGGTCTATTTGATGACCGGTGATGCAGGCAAATCCGATCTCGCGCCAAGTCGAATCAAGAAGGTTGGCGCAATCCGCACTATTGAGATCAATAACAGGAATTTGATCGTTTAACATCTCTCGCCAGCATAGTTCTGAGCCGGTCCACCTTTCGGCTTCAACTAAGCGAAAGCAGGGATAACTTCACTGCAGAAAAGATCCATTGATCTTTTCTGTTCCTCATGGCCAAGACCGAGACTTGCATAGTAAATAAATTCATCTACACCGATTGCTTCGTATTTTTGAAGTTTGGCTATCACCTCATCTGGGGTGCCAAACATAAGATTCTCTTTCAACATAGAAGGCTCGTATTCATCACGGTTATCTACTTCTTCCAAAGGAATCGTTTTTGGAAAACCATTAGAGACATCGCCTAAATTTTTGAACAAATTTTCGAATTGGCTGAGTTGACGCTGAGCAGCTTCTACCGGAACCATCCACTCATCTTGAGACTCATATACAGCGGTATGACGCATCATGGCAAAGGTTGGACGCACTACTTCAGGATAATTTTTGAGAGCATCATCAAATTGGGATTTATAAAGTTCGGCTTCTGCAAATGAACGAGTGATAGGCCAAGACATAACATTGCAACTATTTTTAACTGCATAATCAAAAGTAATTGGAGAGCGGGCAGCAACCCAGATAGGCGGATGAGGTTGTTGCACAGGTTTAGGCACAGAAGTTGAAGTAGGAAAAGACCAGAACTCTCCATCATGTTCATAATCTCCAACCCAAAGTTCTTTGAGAACCGGGATCATTTCTTGCATGTAACGCCAAGCATCAGACTGCAAGAGACCAGGGTGCATACGATCAAATTCTCTTTGGTACGCTCCCGAACCAATACCAAATTCCAATCTCCCCCCACTAACAAGATCGAGAAAGGCAGCTTCACCCGCTAAATTCAGAGGATGCCAGTATGCAGCTACTGCTACTCCAGTACCTAAACGAATTTTTTCTGTGTGCCCTGCCCACCAAGTAAGAATTTGAAAAGGATTCGGAGCGATTGTCATTTCCAGTGCATGATGTTCTGCCGCCCACACTGTGGTGAATCCACCTGCTTCAGCCATCTGCACCATTTCAATAGTGTGATCGGCGACATCACGCATCGCGTAAGTGTCATCCATTCTTTCTAAGTTGATCGCTAATTGAAATTTCATATAAATATTTACCTAAAAATGTGATTAATTCTTGTAATCAAGCAAGATCATAAAGACAGGTTAGGCCAATGCCGATCAAGGAAGACAGTTAGAGAGTCAATAAAAACTTTTGGTTTTTCAAGTAAACCAAGATGCTTAAGTGTTGGGACAATAACAACTTCAGCACTTTCTATCTCTTCACCTATCGCATTCGCCATCGCAGGTGTTGAACCACTGTCGTTTTCGCAAGTCATAACAAGCGTGGGAACAGAAATTGGTGGACTAGGGCGGATCAATTCAATAACCCCACTAGCGAGAACACGGCGACATTGAGTGTAAGAATTTAAATCGTTGCTTAGGACCCCAGAACGAACCTCGGAAACAATATCAGGGTTTTCTTCAATAAAGGAAGGAGTAAACCATCGTTTGAGCGTCTCATCTATTGTTGCTTCAATTCCACCAGTTGAAGTTTGAACAGCGCGCTCTTCAACAAGACGTTGTGCCTCTTGATCTCGCTCATGCGGAGAGTTCAAAATAGCTAACGCCCCCGTTCTCTCAGGATGATCTAATGCAAATCGCCGATTAATCATGCCTCCTAACGAAAACCCGATAATTGCCGCTTGATCAACGTTTAATTCATCTAGAAGATCTGCAAGTTGCTCAGAAAACAAAGTAAGAGTCTGCTGCTGAAGAGAAGCATCAGATTCTCCATGACCATTCAAGTCGTAAAGAATCACACGGTAATCACTACTAAAATAAGGAGCTATGTTATTCCAAGTTTTAAGACTTAAGCCGAGTCCATGAACGAAGACAATCGCTGGGGCATCAACATCCCCTAAGACTTCATAACTCGTTCCTGAACTTGTTCGCAATGGCATGGAAGATTTCTTCTCCATTTAGGTTCGTTACATTGTAACGAGACAGTGGCAAGGCCGCTTAAAGGAAAACTTATGGTCAATACAAACTTTCAGAACCAGAAGACGAACGAATCATCACCGGAGATTCTTGTAGTAGGCGCTGGGTTAGCTGGGCTAACAGCAGCGACTGTTCTAAAAAAAGCAGGACATGAAGTACTAGTAGTTGAAGCCGGAGATGACGTAGGTGGACGGGTCCGTACAGACCATCATGAAGGTTTTCTCCTAGACCGAGGTTTCCAAATACTCTTAACCGGCTACCCAGAATTGACTCAACATTTAAATTTAGAAAATCTTGAATTACGTTCGTTTGCTTCTGGAGCAAAAATTTTTCGAGACGGAAAGTTCAAAGTTGTTGCTGACCCATTCCGCGATTTTTCTATGGGATTAGCGACAGCCACATCTTCCGCGATGAGTTTTAAAGACAAGTTGACTTTGCTTCGTCTTCGCAACTCTGTGGTCAGAGGGAAGACTTTACTGCCTCAACACGAAGACGTGCATGTCTTAGAACACCTTGAAACTTTAGGATTTTCTCAAAGAGCGATCACCAATTTCTTCGTGCCTTTTCTTGGCGGCATCAAACTTGATCCTGAACTTAAAGGGTCAGCTCGCTTATCGTTACTGATACTAAAAATGCTTTTCACCGGGAATGCGGCTTTACCAAAAGACGGCATGCAAGCAATCCCTAACCAATTGGCAACCGGACTGGGGAGAGAAAACATTCTTTTAAACAGTCCGGTCAACAAGCTTGAAGAATCAAAAGTGATTTTAGATTCGGGAGAAAAAATCACCCCTTCTCATGTGATCATCGCTACTGAAGCCCCCGCAGCGTCGCGACTTCTCGGCCAAGAAGAACCTCCATCAAGACCAACTTCTTGCGTGTATTTTGCTGCGCCACATCCACCCACCCAAACAGACGCGTTGCTTCTAAATGGGCAAAAAATTGGTCCCGCTCTCAATGTCGCGATACTCACTAATGTTGCCCCTTCTTACTCCTCAAACCAAGAAGCACTTATTTCTGCAGCTATACCAGGCCGTTATGAAACAGAAGCCCTTGATGAAGTTATGGATCAGATGAAAATCTGGTTCGGAGAACAAGTTGATACTTGGCGACATTTACGCACCTACGCTATCCGGCATGGACAACCCGATTTTCAATCAAAAATGCCTTTCCGAAAATCGAACCAAATCAATTCAACGCAGTGGATATGCGGAGATCATCGAGACACTCCTTCCATTCAAGGGGCAATGGTTTCAGGTCGAAGGACTGCTGAATCTTTAATAACGACTCTTACGGATTAGGGCTAAGGCTGTTACTCGCCAGTATCTGAGAGACCGCCATAGTAATTACTCGCCTATCTGCTCCACGGTCTTTAGGCGGTGAGTATCTTTTTCCATAACGGGCAACAGCGTCTTCACAAACATCTGGTTCGCTACTCACTGAACAAACACCCTCGAAAGTAACCCAACGGCCACCATCTACTTGAGCGACAGACCCAACCAAGTTTCCTTTTTCAAGAAGCCGAGTTTTTAAACTCCCAGACCAAGTAATAATTTTTACTTCTTTTGATTCATCGTCCCACATAAAACCAATCGGAGTTGAATGAGGTCTCCCGTCAGGTCTCACCAAAGTGAGTATGGCCAGATGCCTCTCAGTTACGAAATCAATTAAAGCCGGGACGACTTGTTGAGGAGAAAAAACAGCCATTATTGAGTGATCCTTTCAAAAAATAGATTTAATCTTTTTGACTACTTCGCCGCCGATGGCGTAGTCGCTCTTGGGCTTCCTGCGTCCCGTCATGCCATGTGCCAAAAACGGCATCAAGGGGTGTTGGAGTGTTCCCATAGTTAACTTCAAAATAGCGGTGGTGTAGTTGATGGTAAAGGTCACCAGTGGAGAGTTTCCACTTATTCCCAACCACGATGTAATCAAATCCGGAATGAGAAAACGCTGGACTTAAACCGTTGTAAAAACCAGAAACAATAATCACAATTGGATGCACAGGAACGACCCACCAAATCAAAAAGACTGTGAAATAAATAATGTGTTCAATTGGATGAAATGAAATGCCACTCCACGGACCAATATTTACGTTTCTATGGTGACGGTCATGAGCGAGTTGATACAACGGCTTCCAGTGGAGTGCTCGATGAACAATCCAAAAATGAAGTGTTGACCAAAAAATTACACCAACAGAAATCATTAGGCCCAGATATATAGGTGATTCGCTCCATGTCACGCTCGGGATTCGATTAGAAGCCCAAGCCCAAAGAGTTAACGACTCAAAGAGAGACCAGAATGTCACTCCGCTAGCCAGACACCAAAAAATATTGTCCCTAACCTGATTTTTCCAAAGAAATTTTCTACTACTTGTAGCTAGCCACCGTTCGGTAAATTTAAAATCTTGACCCTGACCGCGACGAATATAAAGCCACCAATGTAAGGCTCCGGCTAACGCACTCAATAGAAGGGCGTTCCTCAACCAGATAACACCCATCCACCAAAGATTTAAAGTTGCCATTGTTTCAGAACTTGGAGTCAAAAAGTTCCAAGACACAATACCTAAACCGATAAAAAGGAAACCCCAAGGAAAATAAAGGCCGAAAAGTAACCATCGAATAGCCTTCAGGGGTCGAGGGGGCCACGCATATAGAGGGGGTTTTCTAATAGGCACAGAGGGCTGATATCCATTTTCAGGTTTTCTCATAGTGTCCGCCATTAGTGCGACCTCAAAATCTTGTGTAATGCGCATTTCTAGCATTTTTTTTGAAAAAAATATAGCCAAACATAAGATTCATTTATGACAATTGAAATCCCTTCAAAAATGCGTGCCGCACTTCTCCACGGGCGGGGTGGACCAGAAATGCTTGAACTTCGAGATGACGTTCCAGTTCCAGCTATTCAAAAAGATGAAGCACTCATAAAAGTTTCTGCATGTGGTTTAAACAACACCGATATCAATACTCGAGTTGGGTGGTATAGCCGCTCCGTAACTAGTGCAACAGCAAACAGCGGATTCGAAGAAGCACAGGTTGAAGACGCCACTTGGGGACGGAGTGGCCTCCAATTCCCCCGTATTCAAGGAGCTGACGTTAGTGGTTATGTCGTAATGGTGGGAGACGAAGGTGATCAATCGCTCGTAGGGAAAAGAGTGATAGCGAACCCCTGTGTTCGAGATAAAAACGAACCGTCAAATCGTGAACTTGCTGGATATATAGGTAGCGAACGTGACGGAGGATTTGCAGAGTACTGTGCGTTACCTATCCGAAATATTCATGCCGTAGAAACAAACCTTACGGATATAGAGTTGGCGAGTTTTCCTTGCTCTTGGGCTGCGGCTGAACACATGCTGCAACGCGTCCAGTTAGAAGCTGGGCAAAGTATCGCCATAACTGGAGCATCGGGAGGAGTGGGAACCGCTCTTGTTCAACTCGCTAAACGACGTGAAGCCATGGTTTACGCTGTCGCTTCTTCACAAAAACTTGACCGGGTCAAAAGTGTTGGAGCTGACGTAGTCGTAGCTAGAGAAACCGCTAACACTCCAGCTGAAATTGAAGCATTGAATGGCAAAAAAATAGATGTAGTCGCTGATGTTGTCGGCGGGGAAGACTTTACTGACTGGTTAGAGGTGCTTCGTCGAGGAGGAAAATATGTTACAGCTGGAGCGATAGCGGGACCAGTCGTAGATTTAGATTTACGCACTTTATATCTCAAAGATCTTGAACTTTATGGGGCAACAGTTTTTGATTCAGCACTCTTTGAAGATTTAGTTGGTTATATAGAACGCGGAGAGGTGCAACCACAAGTAGGCAAAGTATTTAACTTTGAAGAAATCCATGAAGCACAACGGATCTTCACCCTGAAAGAGCATGTTGGATCTATTGTTTTGACTTTTTGAACTAGCAATAGTGAGTTACGAAAAGAAGTACCGATTTAATGTTCGGTGCCATTTATTTGAAGGCAACTCAGGATGAAGGGCAGCTAGTCCCGTACAGAATTTACTAATCCGTATCGGTCTCACTTTGTTTTCCCATAGCAAACGATCAAAAGAACTTGGTGGGCCATCTGATTTGGTTTCAAAAACAAAATAGTCAAGTGAAATTTGGTTGCCTTCCCAATCTTCGCAAACCAAATTCTCATCGCAAGTCAACTTCGCTGAAGAATTCAAGTCCACCAAAGTAGAACGCTCATATTGTGTTGTTAGAACTGGCTCAAGCCGGGTAGGGATTTCTAAATCTCCAACGGCAGATTCAATGAAACTTCTACCTTCATCCGTGATCACTCTGGATCTATCAAGAGCGTAATCAAAACGTTTTTTAGTGTTTTTCTTTGCGCCTGAACGAAGCTTTACTTCAAGTTTGCAGATACCAGTATCAAGATAGCTCCGGCTTCTTATTTTGTATCGACGCCTTCTTCGATGAGCGGCGGAACGGTATGAAGCAAAGTCTGGGCTATCAAAATAAACGGATCGATAGTTAAAACTTCTCTTTCCATCGATTTCTAACGCAGCACAAGAAGAGAGCGATTCTACGAGTTTGCCTGCGGTGAAGCTGTCCACAATATATTTTCGGTCGATTCGTGTTCGGAGTGCCGCAGCTTTGTCCATTTCTTCCAGAGTGATGGGATCAAAGTCTGCAATGTTTAACATCATGCAAAATTACCTAAGTGACTATTCGTCACTATCGGCTTCAACTCTGTATCGAACGTTTACAACAGTGCTGTCATTGACAAGATCAACTCGTCTTACGTTGACTTTAAGAATCTTTTTACCAAGAAGAGATCCAAGCCGCTCATCCAATTCTTTTTCATCAAGATAAGCCTTATCAAGAGTCAAGGTTTTGCTTCGTGAATCAGAAAAAAGTTGCGGATGATCGCCTACAAACATGGCAAATAGAATTGCTGCCATCAGCGTCGGGGTAGCCCACGATGGGTCAATAGGCATTCCAGCTAGTAAACCTAAAGCGAGTGCTGTGAAGTAATACGCAATTTCTTGCTGCCCTAACTCGTTTGAGCGAAGTCGGATGATGGAAAGAACACCGAAGAGTCCTAGTCCAAGACCAAGATTCACCTCCGTTCTCGTAAGTGTCATTGTGATACCCAAAAGAGCAACATTTATGCCTAGAAGCGCAGGGATCATGTCTCTTCGACGGTGACGTGGATAATAGAGACCGAAAACTAGAAGGAGAATGGCGACGACATCGCAGACGATAAGAAGAGGTTGAGACATTTAACTTTGCTTTCTTTCTTGTTTTATGGTGCTTTAACTTTATTAGTAGTTGTAGAGATTCACAGAATCAGTAATTAATTGTCGGTGCAGATAAACCCGCCTTGTTCATCACCGGTGTCTTGCTGTCGATCAGGGCCCGAATTTCCGACAAGAAAACACCCACCTGCTGCAGGAATCATTGGGACAGAGAATTCTTCTGACTGTAGGTTTCCATTTTGGTCTGCAAACACGATGGCAAGCATGTTTGACATGTCGCATAACGCAAAATCCGGTGTAGAAGAACCAGGGCAACCAAATATGGCTGACGGTACTGACGGGGTAAGGCCTGTTCCCGATATGGTCCCCGACCAAGGTTCACCTGGAATAGGTTCAGGGTCAATGAAGAGTTCTATTTCAGTGAAGTTGATTTCAGGATTAGGGTAGTTTCGGTTATCAGGGTTTTGTTCAGGAATTTCAATGTCGTTAAATCTTCCAGAGCTTTTAACAAGGTCTTCTGAAACTTCTTCACCACGGGCATAGGCCAAGCTTTGACGGAAACGATCAAGCGCTCCTTGCCAGGCTTCAAATGAGAGCGCGTCGTCATGGGTTTCTTGCGCTTCTCTTACAACTGGAGATATTTGCTCTTCCCAAGTGTTTAAAAGAGATTCAACTTGTTCTTGAGCAAAAGGGCCGTTCATGAATTCGTTATAAATCCGATCATATTCATCAGTGAACATAACCCATGAACCCATAATCTTGTCGCAAGCAGCAGACCGTTGGCTCAACCCCCACATGCCGTAAGAGAAAGATTTACAATCATCTGTAATCTCACCCCACTTATCAGGCACAGGAGTAACAGGGTTAGCGTCAAAGAAAATATTTTCAAAAGAATTGTCTAAATCCCATGGAATGAGATGCATTTTTTCGGTAGAAGGGTTCGCATACCAATAAAAATTGTGATTATTGCAACCCGCGTCAGAGCCAGCTCCCTCAAAGTCGCAATACCAATGAAAAGCACCATCGTCGTTTCGAATTGAACGGTCAACAACGGAATAAGAAATAACTTCTTCTATGTCCATCCACTTTCTCATTATTTCTTGTAACTCATCTTTAGCAGCAGCAGAGACTTCTGACCCAAAAGATTCAATCTGGCTCATGCTTAAGTCTTCGTCATCTTCGTTTGTCTTTAAACCGTAGAAAAGCTCATCACGAGATGTTGGTTCACCGTTGGAATCTATAGGCCAGACTTCTTTATAAAGATTTCCTGTTCCGTCTTCAAAGTTGTGACGGGTGAATCTCCCATCGATTTGTTCAGTCAAAGCAAAAAGGCCGACAAACTGCCCGTTTACTACTAAACGAGCGTGAACAGAACGGGGAGCAGGAACTCCCATTTCGCGAAAGAGCCAGTAGCCGAGTCGCTCATGCATAAGTGTTTGATCAAGATTCTGTGAATGAAACTGAAGTTTTCGCAAACCAAAAAATTCTGCATCAGGATCGTCCCAGTTGATCTTTACTTTCATGGACAACTTGGTGCAAGCCTTAGCTCCTCCGTCAGCGAAAATAGCTCCCTCCCCGACGCAACCTACCCAGGCACCAACTGACCCCTTGTATCTAATGCCTACCGGTCCGATCGTTTCCCCTTCAAAAACAAGTTCACCTTCTACATATTCTTCGGCCATTGGATCAGCATTTAATTCATCCAGAGCTGCTTGCGGAAGAACTAATTCAAACGTATGGAGTTGGTTCTGATCAAAAATGTAGTTTGAATTTTTACGGCCGTCGTCTAACGGTGGAGGATCAGCTTCTTCTTCTGTATTTTCAGGTTCATCTTGAGGAATAGAAGTAGATGCTTCTGAAGTCGCTGGTGGTTGACTCGTGTCAGAAGAATTGCTGCTACAAGAAGCACCGAAAAGAATTACCGCTAAAAATACAGAAATATTTCTGACAATTTTCATGCTTTTCACACAGCCAAACTAAGAGATTTAAAATTCACTAATTGAATGACTTACAGTTTACAAAACCGCATGTGTTTTTATCTCTAACTCATTTTTTGCCAGTAATTTAATGTTTTTGTGGGAAATACGTATCTGTTGTGTAGAAAGTGAGTGTGCTCAACTTTACTTTGGCTCCTGAACTTCAAGACTTAAGGTTACGCGCCGCGAAAGTCGCAGCTGAAGGTGTTGAGAAATTTGGACGGTTCACCGATAGTTGGATGAACGGGTATTCATCAGAATTTTCACAAATGATGGCATCCGAAGGCTGGATTGGTATGAGCTGGCCTAAAAAACATGGCGGTTACGAAAGGTCGTCAATTGAACGAGTCATCGTTGGTGAAGAAATGATCTCCGCCGGGGCGCCGATCGCTGGAATGTGGTTCGCAGATCGTCAAATGGGTCCCAGCCTCATCACCCACGGGACACTTGAACAGCAAGAAAAATACTTACCAGGCATGCTCAACGGGACGGCTACTTGGTGTATAGGAATGAGTGAACCTGATTCTGGTTCAGATTTAGCGTCCTTAAAAACATTTGCTGAAAATGATGGTGAGCAATGGGTTATAAACGGTCAAAAAATTTGGACAAGTTTTGGGGCTCAAGCCGACTACATGTATCTCATATGCCGAACAATTAATGAAGGGCCGCCGCACAAGGGAATCTCCGAAATCATTATTCCAATGGGTACTCCCGGGATAGAAGTCCGTCCTATTACCGATATGACCACAAATAAACATTTCTGCGAGGTTTATTTCAATGATGTTGAAGTACCAATTGAGAATCTCGTCGGAATAGAAGGAGATGCGTTTCGTCAAACAATGCGTCAACTTGAACATGAACGCGGGGGTATAGATCGACTGGTTTCAAATCGGCCTCTCTATGATCTTGCTTTAGAACATGCTGATTTCAATAAAGCAAGCGTCAGGCAGGAAGTTGCGAAACTTGAATCCGGTTACCGGATTGGTCGTTTTCTCGTTTATCAAGAGGCTTTAGGTCAAGCTCTCCCTGGTTTTAGTGCCGCGATCAAGGTGTACTGCACGGAACACGAACAACGTGTTGCAGATTTCGTTTTCAAGGTATTAGGACCCGAAGCAACTCTTTGGAATGATGACACAAAAGGTCTCATCTATTCTCCGGGTTACACAATCATGGGCGGAACCTCAAACATTATGCGAAACATCATTGGAGAACGCATGCTCGGTTTGCCACGGGAACCAAAAATTTGAATTCGTCTTCAGAATCCACTTGGCGTTGGGAAGATATGAGCCTTGCGGAAAGAGAGAAGGAGTATTCCCCAAGTTCATGTATAGAAGACATTGAAACTTATATTTCTGCCTACGTTACAAAAAGTGAAGAAGCGCGAAAAAAAATTGGTGGAGGAAAAGAGTTGGCTTATGGGGCTAAGCCATCACAACGAATCGATCTTTTCACTCCTGTAAATAGTGAAGGAAAAAGATTTCCATTAGTTGTTTTTATCCACGGCGGTTACTGGCAAGAACTATCAAAGAGAGAATCATCATTTGCAGCACCTACTTGGGTGGGAAACGAAGTAGCTTTTGCAGCGATTGATTACACCCTGGCCCCCGAAGCATCTCTTCATGAAATTGTTCAAGAATGTAAAGAAGCGATCGCATGGATAATCAACGAAGCCGAGCAGCTTTCAATAGACACAGACCGCATTGTTTTAGTCGGTAGTTCAGCAGGAGCACATTTAGCAGCAATGACAGCTATGGCAATACCCGTGCGTGCAGTGGTTCTTATTTCAGGGATATATGAACTCACCCCGCTTGTAGGGACCTATATAAACGATGCGTTGAATTTAAATCTGAATGAAGCAAAAGAGTTAAGCCCGTTGCGTAAAGATTTGAAAAGCTTTCCAGAGAGTGTGATTTGTTGGGGAGAAGTAGAAACAGGAGAATTTAAAACACAGAGTCTTGAATTCGCTGCCTGCTTACAAGCGCAAGAAAATGCCACGGTTGTCTT
>Ga0208130_1000722_pt1 | contig 16721 bp, 13 predicted proteins | sample ETNtaG_31_FD_185771 | JGI IMG/M metagenome (GOLD analysis project Ga0208130, IMG submission 185771) | Marine microbial and viral communities from oxygen minimum zone, Eastern Pacific Ocean - ETNP201310SV78 (SPAdes) (version 2) | ecosystem: Environmental > Aquatic > Marine > Oceanic ...
AGTCATAATCCGTAACATTTTCAGTTTGGAAAGCACCAATAATCCAGTTTAGCTTTTCACCCTCTTTGGAAGATAATCTAATTTCAGTTGTGTCATATTCTTGATGAGTATCATTTTCAAATTGAATACTTGGATCAACACATGGTCCAAAATAATATGTATAACAAGTGTAGTAACCCTCAACGTATCCATCAATTGCATAATGAGAATAATCACTCAAAACTTCAAAGTCTCTTTCAAGACTTGATGTAGTGAAAGTTAAATCAGCAAATCCAAGATCACCAGTTACTGTTGCTGAAAATCTAGTCCACTCGTCGTGAGTTTTATCATCATAGAATCTGCTCACATTATATTCTCCAAGCTCATCTGGATTATGATCCCAGACACCGTTTGTTGAAGTTTCCTGACCCATGTAATTGACATCAATTTGCCAATTTTCATTAAGATCTACTCTTAAAGCAGCTCTGTAGCCTTCTTTTACAGCATCATTGAAGTTATCTTCTACAAAAACTTCATTTGATCTTGTTATACCACTTACTGGATAGGTAATTGAATCATTTACTGAATCAATAAAACCACCGTCTCTATCATTAAAACCTACAAATCTTAATGCAGCATTTTGTGAAAGAGGAATGTTTACAAAACCTTCTACCATTGTGCTTCCATCGCCACCTCTTGTAGATTCAGCACTTAAGTTAAAACCAGAATCAAATTCTGAAGATGGTTTTTTTGTAATTATTTTTAAATTACCGGCTTGTGATGCAGCGCCATAAAGCGTTCCCTGAGGTCCTGTTAGTGACTCAACTCTCTCTATGTCATAAACATGGACATCTAGGTTATCACCAATCATTGTTACTGGTGATTCATCAAGATATATTGCTACAGCAGGCCCTTGAAGTGATTGGTTGCTATTACCACCATCAGATATACCTCTCATGAAGATTTGTCCTTGACCAGGCCTTCTTTGAACAGCAGAGGCTGCTGGCAACTGAAGAACGTAATCGGCAAAATCTTTTATATTTAATGAGTCCAACTCATCAGAAGATAGTGTTGTAACGCTAATTGGTACATTTTGAAGATTTTCGGTTTTCTTTTGTGCGCTAACGATAACTTCCTCAATCATCATGTCATCTTGTGCAATTGTGTTTGCACTTACAAGCACAGCAGAAGCTATTGCAGTAGCTTTAGTAGTTTTAACCACAGCATCGTGAACCTTCTCTGCGTGAAATATATTCATAGTTTCTCCCTAAATTTATAAAAAAAGCTAAATGAAATATACAATAATTTTAAAATATAGTAAATTTTTATTACTAATAAATAATAAAACCAAATTAAATGAAAAACTATACTAAATTTATATTGTCCCCATTAATCATAACCTTAATATTTTCTTGCTCTAAAAAGGATTTTTCTTTTTTACCTTTAAATGAGCAATGGATTGTTGATGAAAAAGAAGCAACAAGATGGTCAATGGTAAAGCATGAAAATTTACCCACGCTTACTGGAACAGTTGAATGGCAAAACTATATGAATTTCTTAGAAAATGAGTTTAAAAAATATGGTGTTGTAGACATTTATAAAAACTCATGGGAATTCGATAGATGGGATATATCTGAAGATCCTTCAAACTGGACTCTTTCGGTTGAAGATAAGCAAGTTCGAGTGGCCTATTATGGTGCTTATTCAGGAAAAACCGGTCCCGAGGGTATTTCAGCCGAAATGATTTACTATGATCATACTAATCCTCCAAGTAATATTAAAGACAAAATTGTTGTTATTCCAACAAGAAAGCATCCAGAAAAGCCTTACAGTATTAATTATTTAACTAATTACACATACAATGATTATGAATATGTTCTTGATGGTGAGACTTTGCCTAAATCTTTTGAATTTGTAGATCCTGAAACATCATTTACATTTGATATCTGGTATCAGCTTGCCCAAAGACTCGATCAAATTCCAGAAGATGGAGAAGCTGCTGGTGCCGTAATTGTTTATGACATGGCATATGATAGAACTAAAGGACTTTATACCTTCCCTGTTCCTGATTATTACGAATCGCCTACTTTAATCCTTTCAAGAGAAGACGGAAATGAAGTTATTGAGGCAGCAAAAAACAATAAAACTGCCACAATTGTTCTTAACAGTAATATTGTTAAATCAGAAGCATATCAATTGATTGGATATTTACCTGGTAAAAATTATGGAACTGATAAAGACGAGCAAATTATCTTAACAAATCACACAGATGGCCCATCAATTACTCAAGATAATGGAGCCTTGGGAATTCTAGGTATTATTAAATATTTTTCTAATATTCCTCAAGAAAACAGAGATAGGACATTACTTATTTATCTTGATTGCAGGCATTACATGCCAGGAATGGAACAATCTCATAAGAATGTTTCTTGGCTTAAGAAAAATCCTGACTTAAAAGACAAGGTTGTTGGTTTAATTCAAACAGAGCATTTAGGTGAAATGGATTATAAAGAAGTGAACGGAGAGGTATTACCAACTGGTTATACAGAACAATCATATCTATGGACACGAAACAATGAATATCTTATAAGTTCTGCAAAAAAAGCTTTAGATAGATACGGTTGGTCAAGAGGCATTCTGTCAGTACCAGAAAGACCTGGGCCTAATGGTGAACTTCAGCAGGTTTGGTGGGGTGTTGGAATTATCGCGTTGGCTAACGAACTCAGAAATAATGAAAATTGTGATGAATATAGTTGTGACGATGACCCAAGTTCAAACAGTCCTTTGGTATGGAATGGTTCGAGTTGTGAAGTATGGACATGCTTAAATGTGCCTGCTTATGGCCAAGGCGGTTTCTTAGGATATTATTGGAATAAATATTCTGATATTGATAAATGGAATTCAGAATTATTTATTCAACAAACCTCTACAATGATAGATCTGACTGGGATATTAATGTATAGCGATCTTGAAAAAATTAAGCCTATTCTTACTGATCAAAGTTTTAGAAAAACTGATATGAGTATTGCAGCTCCTATTGATATTTCTAATTAAGATTCACCATTTGAAACTATTGTGAAATTGTAATAATTTTTTTTTCCAAATATTTGTATAGTGAGTAAATTCAGATTCTTTAATTACAAATTTCTTATAAATTAAATCTCTATCAACCATTAGTATCGCAATTTGGGAGATATTGGTATCGAACATTACATTATGTGCATTTGCATATGCACAGCATTGAAGAAAATAATCACTAATCCATTCTTTTCTTTTAATTTTTTTTGATGTTTTGAAATCAATAAGTGTTTCCTCCCCCTCAAAAATACCCACACAATCTGCTGTGCCAGCATATAAATTAGTTAAAAACAAATGCACTTCTAAACCAAAAACTTCAGATATATCAACAAGTGCTTCTTTTTTTAATTTATCTGACATTTTTTTTGCTAAATTTCCTAAACTATCATCAGTAAATATATCTTTATCTATACTATTGAGATGATTTTCTAATGCTAGATGAACCATAGTTCCAATATCAGTAGCTTCTTTCATGACTCTATCAGCCTCTATATCACCTACTCTGTTCCTCCATTGATCTAAAGATGACTTTTTGTCTGAAAGATTATCAAGGACTGTAGTTACACTTGGTATTTCGTTACCATCAGAATCTATATAGAACCTTCCTAATTTATTTTGAATTCTTTTTAGTTCTGGATATTTATATTTATTTGTTATCATTAGCGATATTCTATATTTAATATGATTAATATAAAATTAAATCCACTTTGGAGTAAAACTGTTTTAGTAATAACATTTAGTTTTTTGTTATTACTGTCATCTTATGTACTTCTAGATCCTGATGGAAGTTCAAAAAACTTAGAAAATATCTACAATTTTTTTGCAAAAAACTTTGAATCCCTTTTTTTATATTTTGGATTTGGTGTATTACTAATTTTAATATTTGTAGGTGTCTCTTCAGCAGGCTCAAAAAAGATTATTTTAGAGAGTAGAAAAGATTATTCATATTTTTCTTGGTATTCAATGTTATTTGCTACAGGAATGGGTGCTGCCCTTCTATATTGGTCTACATATGAATGGCTTGTTTACTATACAAATCCTATTGTTGGAGAAGAGAAATCATTGTTAAAAGCAAGATCGTATCCATTATTTCATTGGACATTCACAGGTTGGGCACTCTACATATTACCTACTGTAGCTTTTGTTTTTTCGTTAATGAAAAATTCAAATACACCTTTAACTTTTTCAGGAATACTCCTAAAAAAACAATCTGGACCAATCAGAATAATTTTAGATATATTTTTTATTGGAGCAATTCTAACCGGAGCTGGAGTTGGCTTGGCATTATCTTTTCCTCTTCTATCTGCTGCTTTATCTAAATTATTAAACATAAATCAATCATTATATTTAGATTTTTTAATGTTATTTATCTGTATGTGTATCGTCGCTATAAGCGTGTATAGAGGGCTCCAAAATGGCATTAAAAAATTAAGTAATTTTAATATTATTCTTGTGATAATTTTTTTATTTTTAATTCTAATAACTGGGCCTACAAAATATATTATTTTTAATACACTAGAGTCTTTTTCATATGTTATTAAAAACTATTTTTCCTTAAGCTTAACTAAATCTAAATACTCTTTGGATTGGACGGTATTTTATTGGGCATGGTATATAGCGCTTGCCCCTGCTGTGGGTGCTTTTATTGTCAACATATCTAACAATAAAACTATAAGAGAGCTTATTTTTGGAGCCATAATTGTTGGATCGCTTGGTTGTATTTTTCATATTGGAGTTCTATCAAATATATCAATTTATTTTTACGAAAATGCCATATTGGATGCACCAAAAATTTACGAAGATGGGTCATTAACATCACATGCTCTTGTGGTTGAAACTATTTCATCATTAAACTTTGGTTTAGTATTTTTAATAATTTTTGCAATTATTGCAGTTGTGTTTTTATGTACAACTTATGATTCACTTTCTTATATATTAGCTACTGCATCTATGAAAAACTTTAAAGATAAACCCACAAGAAGCTTAAGGGTATTCTTTGCAATAATTCTTATGATTCAACCAGCTTTAATAATGTTTATGGGTGGAAAAGACTCTTTTATGTGGCTTTTAGTAGTAATATCTGTACCATTGATGGTTATTTACATATTCTTAATATTATCGATATTTAAAAATGCAATTAAATTTAAAAAATCATAGAGCAAATATATTTGAAAAAAATCCATTCGATGTAAATAAAACATCAATTGTGTTTGTTCCTGGTGCAGGAATGGATCATCGTATAATTTCTATGTTCAATCTAGACGACCTTGATAATGAATATAATATTTTAGGTATAGATTTACCAGGACATGGATATACATCAGGCCCAATAGTAGATTCAATAAGAGATCATACAGATTTCTGTATAGATATTTTTAATGAAATTAATATTAAGAAACCAATTGTAATTGGTCATAGCTGGGGTGGATTAGTTGCACTTGACCTGGCAACAGAATTTGAGAACAAAATGACCATTTGTATGAATATTGCATACCCATTTTTAGTTGGAGATATGTTACTCGATTTTGCAAAAGGAAATTTAGATCAAGCAGTTGAATTTTTAATGAAATATGGAATATATAAATTTCCAAAAACTGAAATTAAAACAAAAGGATTTGGAACAATGGGTTCAGGGTTTTATGGAAGATCAAAAGGACAAATCAAATCTCCCTATGGAACAAAAGTTGTTGAAGATGATCCAGAAAGAGAAATTAAACTTTATCCTTTAAAAAGATTATTTAATCAATCAGAAAAAGAGATAAGCTCCATAGACTTAAAATCATGTAATGTTTTTAGATTATCTGATAATCAAATATCAAAATTGAAAAATGTAAAATATATATTTAGCGAAAAAGATAAATTAGCAAGATATAATCCTGAAAATATTCTCTTGAAAAATGTCGATCATGAAAAAGATATAATAATGTTGAAGGACGTAGGACATTTTCCATATTTTGAAGAACCAGATGTCATATCAAAAGAATTAGTTCAAATCATTAAGGGTAAATAACTTTCTTAAGATATATTCACTACCCCATCTATCATTCGATCTATAGCACTTAGCTGTATTCAAATCATTTTGTATGTCACTTACACATGTACCAAAATTTGTGTAAGAACTAGTCTTTGATTCTTGGTCATATCCTGCCTCTGGCCACATATGATCTGAATTTAAATTTAAAATTGACATAATTTTTATATTCTCATCGCAGTCAAAAAAGGTTTTTTCTTCAAATTCTTCATAATGTTTAAATAATGACTTCTTTTGATTTTTACAATTAAATGCATTCTTCCAATTTTCAACAAATTCAGATTGTGTCTCATAAAAAAGTCCATCATATGAAATCTTTCCAATGGGTGGAATGGTTTTGTCTTTTAATGAGGCATATGAAATAAAGTTTACTGGCTCATCAGGCACACAGGAAAAACCGTACCTAGGCAATCCATTTATACTTATAGCTGCTTTAACTGATTTAGGGTATTTGCAAACATATGAATTTACAAACATTCCACCAGTGCTATTCCCAATTAAATATACATCTTTTACATTGAATTCAATTTTTAAGTTATCAATTAATTTTTTTATAAATTGTGTATCGTCAACACAGGGCGCCCAGCCACATCTACCACGATCACAGTTTGGAAACTTTGGATAAATAATTCTTTTGTCATCAGCTAAACAATTATTTGAAATTTCGTTATCAGAAGTTTCTCTTATGATGTCATTAAAAGTTGTAACTAAAGTATTTTCTTTATCATAAAAATATGTCGATTCAGGATAAACAGCTATAAAGTTATATTTATCTGCTAGTTTGTTAAAACCACCAGAAACTTCACTCTCAAAACCTGATGCAGTCCCACCATATCCATGAAATCCAAATACTATGTTTGTTTTTATAGTTTTATCGTATGTGTCTGGAACATAAATAAGATAATGCCTTGAGATATCATCTTCTAAGAGATATATCTTTTGCATTTCACCGCCAAAGAGTATATTGCTTAAAAATATAAGATAAATTAAATATTTCATTTTAATTGTTATCTAAAAAGGATTTCAATTCATTATATGCCAATTCTTTTTGTAGGCCGCTAAAAACTTCATGCCTATCATTTTCAATTTTTATATTCTTAACATTAGAAAAAACTTTTGATAGCATCTTGTATAAAGATTCTATTCCTTTGCCAAAATCACTAACAGGATCTTTAGTTCCTGATATCATTAAAATTGGAAGATTTTTATCAGAATTAATATAATTTTTTTCTTTAAAAGCTTTTGTGCATCCTATAGCAATATCTTTCCACATAGAATTAGTTACGCTAAAACCACAAAACTCATCTCTTACATAATCATCAACATTTACAGGATCAGACGATATCCAATCAAAGGAAGTTCTATTAGGTTTAAATTTTTTATTCCACGAGGTATCTGTTAAATAATTAAGGATTGAGTTAACTGAATCTTTTCCAAAAAATATTATTGATATATTTATTAAGAATTTTTGAGCAAACATTAAAAAGTTTGGAAACTTTGAGGAACCAGAAATAATTAGTCCTTTTATTTTTATATCTTTCATTATTAAATTTAGGCCTACCCACGAACCCATGCTATGCGCTATTAGGTATTGATCTAGATTAGGAAAATTATTATTTGTATTGATAATAAGATTTCTAAGATCATCTGTAATTACCTCCCATCCATTATCTTTTGCGAAAACCCCCTTCTTATGGTTATTTTTTATCCATTTACCATGCCCTCGATGATCAATAGAAATGACATGATATCCATCATTATTTAATTTATTTATTAGCCATTTGTATCTTCCAATATGTTCTCCTTTTCCATGACATATATGAACTATGCCATTTGGATTTGGTAAATTTGATAAATGCTGATAAATATATTTATTTTCAATAGAGGTGTTTAAATTCATAATTTATAATAAACTGATAATCAAAATATTGAAATCAACATGGAAGAAATACATATTGCAGGAACAGGAATTTGGTACCCAGAGGATGTGATTACCAATGATGAGATCGTATCCTCATTTAATGCCTATGTAGATGATTTTAATGATAAGAATAAAGAGGCTATTGATTCTGGCAATACAGAGCAACTAGACCACTCTTCATCTGCCTTTATTGAAAAAGCCTCTGGAATTAAAACACGGCATGTAATTGATAAAAAGAATATTTTAGATATCAATAGAATGATGCCTTTAGTTGAACATGAGGATGAATCTAAATTATCTATTCATACCATCGTAGGAATTCAAGCTGCAAAGAAAGCTATGAAAGCAGCAAATGTAGAACCATCTGATATTGATGCTGTTATTTTAGGCACATCTCATGCAGCAAGAAATTATCCATCAGTGGCTATTGAAATTCAGAATGAATTAGGTATTGATGGATACGCATATGACATGCTTGTTGGTTGCTCATCAACTACTTTTGCTATTAATAATGCTATTAGTGATATTGCTTCTGGATTGGCAGAAACAATTTTGGTTATAAATCCAGAAATTTCAACTCCTTTTGTAAACTATAAGAAAAGAGACATTCATTTCATATTCGGAGATGGTTGTGTTGCTTCAATTATTTCTAAAAAGAATAACTCAAATAATGCATTTAAAATAATAGATCGTAAGCTAATTACAAAATTTTCAAACAATATAAGAAGTGATTGGAGTTACCTGGCCAGAGCAGCTGGTGATGAAAAATCATTTGATGATCTTCTTTTTTACCAAAATGGTAATAGTGTATTTAAAGAGGTATGTCCTTTGGTTGCTAAATTTATTAAAAACCAACTAGAAAAGGTTAATTTGAGCCCCAATGAAATAAGTAAATTTTGGTTACATCAAGCTAACTCTAGAATGGTGAACTTAATAGTTTCAAAAATTATTGGTTCTGATAATTTTGATACTAATCTTGCTCCGCTACCAATAGAAAAATTTGGTAATTTAGCAAGCGCCGGATCAATGTTTGCATTCAATCTTCACAATGATCTAAAAAAAGGTGAAAAAGGTCTAATTTGTTCTTTTGGTGCAGGATATTCTGTTTGTTCAATTATTGTAGAAAAAGTTTAAATTAAATTTATTTAAAAGATTAAAGGATTTATAATTCGGATATGGGTGAATACGACGCAGTTTGGGTTTTCTTAATTTGTTTAGCTTTTGTAGGTTTTTATATCTATATTGAGGCAAGACCTAAGGGATCTAATTTTTTTGGAGGTATCTCAGAAACAATAAGTAGATTCTTTAGAAGCAAATAATGCACGCGGTTAATCCGAAAATAAGTGTCATTGCCTTAGTTCTTATTACTTATATTGTTGGTAGTCTAGCATCATCGAGCGCAGGCACCGATTTATGGTATCAAAGCCTTATTAAATCTAATTTAAATCCTCCTGGATATGTGTTTGGAATAGTTTGGTCAATATTATATTTGTTGATGGGAATAACAGCCTGGAGAACCTTTTACACAATAAAAAATCTTTTTTATATTCAATTATTTTTTAACGCTATATGGTCGTGGTTATTCTTTTCATTTCATTTGCCAGTAATATCTTTAATTGATATTTGGCTTTTGATATTTATAAATATAAAAATATTATTTATGATTTTAAAGCAAGATAAGATAGCTGCATTTCTATATACACCTTATATAGTGTGGTTATTATTTGCTTCATATTTAAACTTATTTATCGTTCTAAATAATTAGATAAATATTCCAACTATCAGTCCTGTCATACATGATGCTAATGTAGCACCTACTAGAGCTTTAAAAGATACCTTGATTAAATCATTTTTCCTCTCAGGAGCCATGGCTGTAATTCCTGAAATTAATATCCCTACAGATGAAAGATTTGCAAAACCGCATAAGCTATAAAACGTAATAAGTTTTGATCGTTCAGAAAGTACTCCTTCTTCTAATGCAGCTAAACTTGGATATGCTACAAATTCATTTAGAGTAGTTTTAACTCCTAATAGTTCACCAGCAACAATTGCCTCATCCCATGGAATTCCCATTAACCAGGCAATTGGTGCAAATAAATATCCAAGTATGATTTCTATTGATAAATCAAAACCAAATTGAGATGTTATAAATCCTAGAATTGAATTTACAATAAAAACAAGAGCTATTACTGCTATTAAAATTGTACCTACACTAAATGCTATAGAAGCACCATCAGCGGATCCTTTTGTGACAGCATCCATTGTACTGCTATAAACTTTTGGAGGTTTTTTTTCATCAAAATTAGTAATTGAGTTTGAAGGTATCATTATATTTGCATACATTATTGCAGCAGGTACTGATAGTATTGATGCTGTTATAAAGTGTTGAATTAAGTTTGGGCCAAGTGACGGCTCCAATATACTAATCAAAGCAACCATAACTGAACCAGCAACGGTTGCCATTCCAGCAGTCATCAAAATTAAAAGCTCTTTATTTGATAGCTTACTTACATATGGTCTTACCAACAAAGGAGCCTCAACCTGGCCAACAAATACATTTGCAGCTGCTCCAAGGCCAACAGGCCCACCAATATTAAAAAGCTTTTGACAAGCTTTGGAAATTAAATTAACAATGAATGGTAAAACACCCCAATACCATAATATTGCTGAAATACATGCCATTACAACAATGTATGGCAATACACCAAAAGCAAAAGTTGATAAAAGAACTCCATATCTTGGATATTCATTAAGATCAGGATTGTAAGCATCTGGAGTAAATGAGTGATCGTATCCAAAAACAAAAATTGATCCTTCAACTGTTGCTTTTTGAAGAACTTTAACACCGTCACCTAAGATTTCAAATGCATTGATTACAAAAGGAATCTTCAACAAAATCACTGCTAGAACTATTTGCGACAGTATCCCATAAAGAATATATTTATAATTAATAATTTTAAAATTATCTGAAAATGGTATAGCTATTGCTACCAAGCCAATAAAACCAACTATTATTTGTAATACTGTCATGATATCCATATTAGTAAAGCTTGATTTCTTTTAATCTTTGATTTAAAAAATCATCTGCAAGTATGCCCTTATCATCATCTCTAAATATAGATTTTAAATTAATAGAAGGAGCTGGATGTAAGAAAAATGGAATGCTGTATCTTGGTTTAGATTCAGATTTTTTATCTTGAATTACTCTATGAGTAGTACTTTTTAGTTTTTTATCTGTAACTAATTGCATCATATCTCCAATATTACAGACAATTGCTTTTGAGCTTGGTGCAACTTTTATCCAATTACCATCTTTACTTAAAACCTCTAAACCACCCTCTTCTGCTCCAATTAAAAGTGTAATTAAATTTATATCTTCATGAGCACGAGCTCTGTGAGGATTAGATTCAGAGTCTACAGGGGGATAGTGTATTGATCTCAAGAGTGAATTCCCTTTCTTGACCCATGATTCAAAATAATCACTTTCAAGTTCTAATGAAAGTGCTATAACTGAAAGAACTCTTGATCCAATGTTGTGTAATTCTGAATATAAATTATCAAAATTTTTATTAAAATTTGGCACCTGTTCAATTATTAAATTTTGAGGTATTTTTTTATCAAAAGATTCATCGATAACTGGCCCATGATGCCAAAATTCTTTTTGGTCTGCTATCTTTTCACCTACTGCGGTTTCAATACCTTTAGGTGTATAACCTCTTGCACCTTTTGAGCCTACCGAACTATATGTATTTTTAATATCGTAATCTAAATCAAAAAACTCTTTTGATGATTTATAACAATCATCAACAAGACTATCGGACAAACCATGTTCGGTTATTGAAAAAAAGCCATGATTAGATAAAGCATCTTTTAATAAATTAATAGAGAATGTATCTCCTCTTTCAATTTGTTTAAAAGATAGTTCAGGTATTAAATTATTCATAATAAAAAGGCGGTAAAAATACCGCCTTTAAATTATATATAAGTATGATTAGAAATTATACTTAAATCCTAATTGAGCTCTCCAAACACTCTGAGTTGCTGATAGGCTCATGTTGTATGGGTCATCAAAGCTATATCTATATGCATTTCTGCTGTAATCATACTTTGTACCATCAACAATTCTTAAGTCTATTACAGGTATTCTTCCTGAATAATATCCATATCTAACAACACCTTTATCGTCATCTATAAGATTAAGAAGATTCTCAATACCTAGTGTTATAACAAACTCATCGTTGTCTCTAAAGCCAGGTAATATCTGAGTAACCTTGAAGTCTAATGAAGACTGCCATGGGAATCTCATAGAACCTCTATCAGCTATTTCACCAGCCTTACCTTCAAGACCAAATACGTTATAAAGAAGATTTAAAACAGCCTCTTCACGTGCAAGAGCATCGGCTGAACCTTCATCTAAACATTTATATGAATAACAAACGATTGGATCATTTCTTGTTGGTATATATAGCAATGAAGAACTATCATCATTCAAGTTATAGTCATAACCAAAAGCCTTAGTTTTGTAATCACCTGTCCAGCCAGTGAATGTATCAAAAGTTGGATAAGCTGGTAATCCAGATTTTCTTTCAAAAATTAAAGTAAAGGTTGTTGGTTTATCAGGTCCAAAGAAATAATGTTTGGATCTTAATGTAGCTAAAAGTCTATGCTCTGTTTCGTAAATTGATGTCATTGCTCTTCTGTTATTGAAGTCAATCGCACCAGTTTTACCAAAATTAGAGTTTGATGTTGATGAAGTCATCCCACTTAGCTCTGTGTTATTTTGACCTGTATAACTTACAGAAAGAACTGTGTCTCCATCTCTAAATGCCTTATTTAGAGTTGCTGAAATAACCTCTCTTTCACCACAACAGTCGTTATATAGACCAGCCTTATACGTTCTTCTACCAGTCATGTTATAAATAGGTCTGCCATCTGGTGCAACTTCAGTAGGCACTGTTGGTATATCTCCATCTAAAGGATATCCAGTATCTATAACTTTATATAAAGCTTCCTCTTGCTTGGATTTTAAATATGTAACACTGATGTCCATATTGTTCGGAAGATCTCTTTCATAAGTTATGTTAAGAATTTTTGAATCAGGCCATTCAAAGCTTGGTGCAATAAAGTCAATCTTTGAATCCGTTAAAGGAGCATCCTGAATTGCTTGTTGAACACAAGCAGGTAAACCTGCACCTGGAGATGTTAGAGGATCACAACCTGCTGGAGCATTTGCACTGTTATATGCTGAAACTCTTACACCATCATTTGTATAAGCATTTGAAATCCAAACAGCTGGCAGTTTTGCAGAATAAGTTCCGTATGTAACATTTAAATCACTTACATCATCAATCATTACATCTAGTCCAAGTCTTACATTGGTAAGGCTTGTTCCATCAATACCTGCATTAGCAAAACCATATGTTTGTTCAAAAGCAGCATTTTTAGCTGGCGCATCGTTTGAATCATATTCATCATGCCTAATACCTGCTGTTACACTTAATCTATCAGAGATTGTAATTTCATCCATTACATATAAAGATGTTAAACCATAATCAAAAACAGCAGCTGCATCATCAACATTTCCTGTCTTAGCATTATTTGCACTAAACGAGCTTGCAACACCTGCCTGATAGTCAGCTAATGTATCAAATTCCCATTCACCATCTTGGGCAACAATAAATACGTTGTATATATCATATGTTGTATTTTCATAACCAGCTGTAATTTTATGATTGCCTGTATAATAAGTAAGTTTTGCTTTCAAGAAATCTGTTTCAGTGGCTAATTTATTCGCACTTCTATATATATCAGCACCTAAATATACCCTCATCCCATATGCATCATCGATATAAAAATTGGGGACATCCTGCCCTGCTGGAGAGTTTTGACTTGTGTCAGTAGATTTATTGGAATAGTAAATTTCTGATATTAAGTTATCTGACCAGTCTGAAACCAATAGAATACTAGATGTATCAGTTTTTTCACCCTTAAAGTATGAAGCTGATTCAAAGTAAAAAGATGAATTACTTCCACTAGCTCTTAAACGGTCACCTTCAGTATTCTTATAATTATAAGTTAATCTATGGTTGTCATTTAAAATATAGTCGATCCTAAGAGAAGTATTTTCTTGTTTAGATTCTGTTGTTGATGCTACTCCAAGAGGATCCCAACCATACTTGCTAATTGTTAATTGTCTTAGACTATCAACTTGTTCAAGAGTTATAGCTTGCTCATTAGCAGCGCCTGATCCTGCTGGACCATATAAAACTGGATTAGTTACAGTTGTATCTTCATAGGTAACATAAAAGAAAGCTTTATCTTTGATAATTGGACCACCAAAGGTAAAACTTTGAGCTGTATCTTCTTTATCAAAAGTATATTTTTTGCCTTCAATTTTATCACCGTAAAATTGATCACCTCTGTCATAATAGCCTACGCTTCCCTCAAATTCATTTGTACCACCTTTAGTAACAAATTCGATGATACCGCCTCTAAAATTAGAATATTCAACAGAAGCAGGAGCTACTTTTACAGACATTTGTTCTATTGCATCGAGATTTATAGGGCTTCTTTGTGATGGATAGCCATTGTCATTCAAACCAAAATCATCATTAAATGATACGCCATCAACTTTTATATCATTACTTCTTGGATGAGCTCCTCCAATTGAAATACTTGCATAATCGTCTTCAGCGTCATCCAAAGAAACTAATGGATTTAATTTAATTAAATCTTTAATGTCTCTTGTAACAGATGGTGTTTCTTGGATTGTTTGGGCATCAATTGTAGATGAAAAACCAAGACCATCATCTGCGGTTATCCTTTGAGCTGTTACAACAACGTCATCAACAGATGTTGACGATTTAAGGTTAAAAGATAATCTAGAAGTTTCACCGACAACAAGACTTGTGGTTACTTTATCTGATAATAAACCAGCTGCACTTACTTTTATAGTGTAAGGACCACCTGGTCTAAGTCCACCAGCAGAATATCTACCTGAAGAATCAGTTGTTCTAGTTACAGTAGTATTTGTTGGTTCATAAGTTATCTCAACCTGAGCACCACTAACAGATCCACTTGAAGAAGATACTGTACCTGTGATGTCTGAGGTTAATTCTTGTGAGATAAGAAATGGTGAAATAAAGATTGAAAGAAAAGATATTGTTAAAAAATTCCGGAACATAATGTCACACCCCATTGTGAAAAATTAATCTATATACGTAATATATATCAAAAATTAATATTGCACTAATACAATTTAGAAATTTTTATGTGAAATTAATGTGACTTTTTAATTTATCTTAATTTGATCAGATCCAAAATACTTTTCAAGACAGCTAGGGATTTTGATAATATCAGAGCCATCATAATTATTTTCAATTAGAGCTATCAAACATCTTCCAACAGCCAGTCCTGAGCCATTAATTGTATGAACAAAATGGTTACCATCTTTAGTTTTATATTTAATATTGGCTCTTCTAGCTTGAAAATCAGTAAAGTTAGAACAGGATGATATCTCTCTATACTTATTTTGACTAGGCATCCAAACTTCAATATCAAAAGTTTTAGCAGATGAAAAACCCAAATCTCCAGTACATAACTCTATAACTTGATAAGGAAGTTCCAATAGATCTAAAATCTGACATGCATTAGATAAAAGATTATCAAGGCATGTCATAGAGTTCTCAGGTTTTGTTAATTGAACAAGTTCAATTTTCTCAAACTGATGTTGTCTAATTAACCCTCTTGTATCTTTTCCATAACTGCCAGCCTCAGATCTAAAACATGGGGTGTGAGATGTAACTTTTACTGGTAGCTCATCCTCGTTGACAAACTCATCTCTAAAAAGATTAGTGAGAGGAACTTCTGCAGTTGGAATCAAATAAAGGTTTTCATTTGCCTTAAATAAATCTTCTTCAAATTTAGGCAGTTGTCCGGTACCGATTAGTGAATCTGCATTAGCCATAAATGGAACATAGTATTCTTCATATCCATTTTTTACTGCATTATCGATCATGAAGGAAATCAAAGCTCGTTGTAACTTAGGCAACTCTCCTTTTAATACTGAAAAGCGAGAGCCAGCTATCTTAGATGCAATATCAGTATCTATATCGTTAGTAATTTCAAGATGATCTAAAGTATTTTTTGAAGTTATAGAACCATACTTTTTTATAACAACGTTATCATTTTCATCCCTACCATTCGGAACAGATTGATCAGGTATATTTGGGATATCAAGTAAAAGATTATTGAGATCTTTTAGAATAGATTGAAGTTCTTTGTCATTTTCATCTAATTTAGTATTTGTTTCATCAATGATAGTTTTCAATTCATCTACGCTCTCACCTGAAGCCTTCAGTTTGCCAAATTCCGATGAAAGTTTTTTTCTATCAGCTTGAAGATCTTCAACAGTAACTTGAAGAGCTTTTCTTTTTTTATCTAATGATTTAAAACTATCTTCATCAAGATTATAGCCACGGCTAGATAGCATCTTTTTGATGTCATCAAAATTATCTCTTAAATTTTTTAAATCCAACATTATTTAGAAATTACAACCCCTGCGTATGTAGCAAAAATACTTAATATCAAAGTTAGCATTATATATGAAAGAGCAATAATTAAATTCGAATTTGCCATCATAATTGTTTGGTGTGTGAAAGCAGACATTGTTGTAAATGATCCAAGAAACCCAATTATAAAAAAATAATAAGA
>Ga0208130_1000726_pt1 | contig 16675 bp, 11 predicted proteins | sample ETNtaG_31_FD_185771 | JGI IMG/M metagenome (GOLD analysis project Ga0208130, IMG submission 185771) | Marine microbial and viral communities from oxygen minimum zone, Eastern Pacific Ocean - ETNP201310SV78 (SPAdes) (version 2) | ecosystem: Environmental > Aquatic > Marine > Oceanic ...
CTGAATCAAGACAATTTAATGCAGAGGTAGTTTACCAGGCTGATAACAAAGCTTTTGGTCTCGCAGGAAGGTTTGGATTCTCTAAGAATCAAGAACATGTAAAAGCAGATAAAATAGAACCCTACCTCTTCATTGATTTTGAGTTCACTCTGTAGATTCTAAAATAGACCTTGCGCGGTATGCGCTGCTAATTCTTTCTCGGATTGTTTATCAATCTCCTCTGAAGATTCTAATGGCTTGTTGAGTTCAGCCCAATCTATCTCAAATTCATCTTCTGCATCCATATAAGACGTAAGGTTAAGCTTCTCATACAATGGAAGAACCTTATCTGTAAGCAGGCCAATTCTTTTAAGATTAGGCATCACTCTGCTGAACAGCATATTTGTGAACATATCTTGAGTTTCGTTATTCACTACCATTTCAAGTATTTCTTCTTCGCTAATATTGAACCATCGAGCAGGCAATTCAGTATTGATGATTCTATTTCTCATAACCACACACGCTTCATAGGCAAACATAGCTCTGTCTTCAACTTCTTCTTCCGTAAGTGTTTCTAGAAACTCTTCTAAGTAATTAACACCAAAAGTCACATGTCTTGCTTCATCTCTGATTACGTAATGCACTAGTTGTCTCAGTAGAGCACAATTTGAAGTCTCTTTGGTTGTTTGAAAAGCTGCAAGAGCAAGGCCTTCAATAATTATCTGCATGCCTATAAATTTCAGGTCCCATCTGGGGTCAGACAAAATTTTATCAAGCAGTGATTTTAGGTTTTTGTTTATGGGATATTCCACTCCTGAAACTTCTCTTAAATATCTTGCAAAGACCTCTACATGTCTGGCTTCATCAAAAGTTTGAGAGGCAGCATATAGCTTTGCTTGGTATGTGGGTGCACAGGAAACTAGTTGTGAAGCGACTAGCAGGGCACCTTGTTCTCCATGAAGAAACTGACTAAGACTCCATGCTGTATCATGCCACATGTATTCAATGCGTTCCTCTTCGGGCAAAGCAGCTAAGGGCCCTTCCATTCTTGCAATAAGCTCCGCCTTAACTGGTGCCTCACCTTTCTTTATCGCTTTGGACCAATCTAAATCTATGGAGCCATTCCAATTAAGTTTTTTACCTAATTCATAGATTTTCTTTATCCTTGAATCGGCATCTGTATAGTCCCAATTATAGTGACCGACTAATGGTGTGTTAAAAATCTCTACTACATCTTCGATATTGCCTTCATCAAAGCTCTCGGGTAAATCAAACTCTCTAGGATCTACAGGGGGATTATCAACAACTTTTATTTTCATTAAATTAACCTAAGCAGTTTTAGAGGAGTATTCTAGGGGTTGAGAAAGCTCATCCCAATCTATATTCCCATGATCTTCCAAGTCTTGGAATTGTAATATATCCATTTCTTCGTATTTTTCTTGCGTTTTTTCAGTTAATAGACCAATTCTTTTTAAATTTGGCATTATCTTGGCAAAAAGAAGATTATTGAAGAGCTTCGCATTCTCAGATTGATTGAGGACTTCTTGAGCTTCCTCTACATTCCATCCATAGTGTTTCATAACATTGTCAGATCCAAATCTATTTCTCATTACAACGCACGCTTCGTAGGCAAACTCTGCTCTATCTTCTCTTTCTTTATCAGATAGAGTTGCAACAAATTCTTCTAGGTAATTGACACCAAAAGTAACATGTCTTGCTTCGTCTCTTATAACCAGATAGAAGATATCTTTCAATAAAGGATCCATAGCCGCCGCTTTTTGTCTTTCAAAGGCAGCAAGTGCAAGGCCTTCTATAATAATTTGCATTCCTATGAATTTTAAATCCCATCTTGGGTCGGAAAGAATTTTATCTAAAAGAAGTTTGAGACCAGGCATTACAGGATAATTCCAACCAATCCTTTCTTGGAGGTATTTGTTGAAAACCTCTACATGCCTAGCTTCATCAAAGGTTTGTGATGCTGCATATAATTTTGCATTGTAAGTAGGAGCACAAGAAACCAGTTGTGAAGCTACTAATAGAGCTCCCTGCTCACCATGCACAATCTGGCTTAAACTGCTTGCAAGCAAGTGCCAAGAGCATTCAATCTTCTTTTCTTCAGGTAAATCATCATACGGCTTGAATCCTGCTAGTTGCTGGTGTTGTGGATCTGTCGCCCATTCCTCTAATGAGTAGGGCTGATTAGACCAGTCTAGGTCTAAAGTGGCATTCCAATTAAGCTTTTTGCCAAGCTCATATAACCTTTTTAGCCTATTATCTGCCTCAGTATAATCCCAGTTGTAAGACCCAGTCAGAGGGGTTTGGAAAATTTCAACTATATCTTCGATATCTTGAGGTTCTAGCTTGCTTTCGAGATCGTCTTTGTCGAAGTATCTCAGTCCCGGAGGGCAATTGTCTACTTGTGTTATTTTCATAATTTTTTTCCTTTGCGTTCGATTATTCTACATTAAAACTTTGATTTATTCCCATTTAACCCAACGAGCATTTTCATCACTTTATCTTTAAGGATATGGTTTTTTTGAAACTCAATAAAGTTCATACTCTGGCTAAATAAAGTTAGTCAACTTTGAACAAGTCTGTAAGCTGTTCAAGCATGGCCCCACCAAGCTCCTCTGCTCTATGAATGGTTACAGCATTTTTATAATAACGTGTAACGTCATGCCCTATGCCAATTGCTATGAGGTTTACTTCAGATTGAGTCTCTATGGAATGAATTACCTGTCTTAAATGTAGATCAAGGAAATTAGTTGGATTAGTTGAAAGTGTACTGTCATCAACTGGAGCTCCATCGGAGATTACCATCAAGATTTTTCTTTGCTCTTGTCTTCTTGCCAGTCGATCATGCGCCCATATCAAAGCTTCTCCATCTACATTTTCTTTTAAAAGACCTTCTCTTAGCATAAGACCAAAATTCTTTTGACCTCTTCTCCACGGAGTATCAGCTGATTTAAAAATAATATGTCTTATATCATTAAGTCTGCCTGGATTTTCTGGCTTCCCATCTTCCATCCATAACTTCCTACTTTCTCCTCCCTTCCATTGTTTAGTTGTGAATCCTAAGACTTCAGTTTTAACATTGCATCTTTCCAATGTGGTGCTGATAATATCAGCGCAAATGGCGGCTACAGTCATTGAACGACCTCGCATAGATCCTGAACTATCAACAAGTATAGAAACGCTTGTATCTCTAAATTCGGTATCCTTTTCTATCTTGTAAGATAGAGGGGTAAGGGGATCGGTAATAATTTTATGCAATCTAGCTGAGTCAAGCATACCTTCCTCTTTGTTGAATTCCCATGATCTATTTTGTTGAGCCATTAAAAATCTTTGAAGCCTATGGGCAAGTTTAGAAATCGTTGATTTACTTGGACCCATTAGTTGATCTAAATGCTTGCGCAACCTCAGGATCTCTTCAGGACTGCAAAGATCTTCAGCCTTTATTTCCTCATCAAAACTTCTGGTATAGACCTTGTAGGTGAAATTCGAAGTTTGCCCAACGAGAGATTCCAGCCAAGATTGATTCGTTATTACTTCTTGATTCTCATCTACTATTGCATCTTCATCCAGATCTCCAGCATCAGCATCAGTTTCCTCCGTTCCTTCTTCATCTTGCTGTTCTGGACTAGCCTCCGATTCAACAGACTCATCATCTTCAGCGTCTTGCGAAGCTGATTCCTCTTCCTGCTCTGTTTCGTCTTCTATATCGTGATCTTCTGAATCAGAGTCTTCATCCTCTATATTTAAACTTTGCAAGAAATCCTTAGCAGTTTCTTGGAATTTTTCCTGATCACTCAGACTAGTAATTAATCCCTCTTTAACTTTTTCGTCTTGAGCATTGAATAAGGTACCCCAGTATTCTAAGAATTGATCAGATCCACTGGACTCTATATGAGGTAAGCAAAGTTTTCTTAACCAAGATTCCAAGGCTATTTCTAAATGATCTTCCTTTTCTTCAAGACTTTGAAATAGTTTGCAGCTATCTTCAAATTTAGCATTAAGATTAGAAGCGATACCTGGATAATTTATTGACCCTAAAATTTCGACCCTCGCATCTTCCATAACCCTTAAAAGAGCATCAACTTTCTCTGTTCCAGAGTTTATTCTTATCTTTTTATCTCTGTATTTTTCAATGCAAGCTAGAGAATCTGCTTTACCTCTAAACGAATTAAGTTCTTTGATGGTTTTAGGTGGATTAGGAAGGGAAGATCCCATACCGCCGAAACTTATTTCCATTTCAGGATTGCCAGAAATAGCCCTTGTGGCGGCAGACACTGCCTCTTTTACAGTTTCTGTTTGGGAATTCTTAGCTGTCAAAACTTATTGAGCTTCTTGCATGTCCTCGGCTATGGAATCAATGGATTCAGAGTCAAAGCATCTTTGATAATATTCGGCAATAATAACCCTTTCAGTCTCATCACATTTATTTAAGAATGTAATTTCAAATGACTTATTTAGATCATTAAATATTTGGTAATTCTCAGCCCAGCTTATAACAGTTCTCGGTGACATCAGCGTAGAGATATCTCCGTTAGCGAAACCTTGTCTTGAGAGGTTGGCAACAGAAATCATATTTTTTGCAACCTCTAAACCTTCTTTGTTGTCCAGGCTAGGCACTTTAGAAATAATGACCTTTAATTCAAGATCAGGGTCTAGATAATTTAAAGTAGAAACTATATGCCATCTATCCATCTGCCCCTGGTTTATTTGCTGTGTTCCATGGTACAGACCTGATGTATCGCCAAGGCCTACTGTATTTGCTGTGGCAAATAACCTAAATCCATTATGTGGAGATATAACTTTATTCTGATCTAATAAAGTAAGTTTTCCTTCTACTTCAAGGACCCTTTGAATTACAAACATCACATCAGGTCTTCCTGCGTCATATTCATCAAAAACCAAAGCAGTAGGTGTTTGAAGTGCCCAAGGCAATATGCCTTCCTTAAATTCAGTGATCTGTTTACCATCTTTCAGTGTTATGGCATCTTTGCCAAGAAGATCTATTCTGCTGATATGGCTATCTAGGTTAACTCTAATACATGGCCAGTTTAATCTAGCAGCGACTTGTTCAATATGCGTTGATTTTCCTGAACCATGGTAGCCCTGAATCATAACTCTTCTGTTATGTGAGAAGCCAGCAAGGATGGCTAGAGTTGTATCTTTATCAAATTTATATGCATCATCAACATTGGGTACGTATTCATTGGGTTGTTTGAAACCCATAACCTTCATGTCTACGTCTATATCAAATGTCTTCCTAACATCTATCTCAACATCAGGTATTCCGTTATCAGTTTTTTCGTTCATTTTTAATCTTTTTTAAGGAAAGGGCGCTCCATTATCCTGATTTGAACCATTTCAGCAATAGTTAGGCTAAAGTACAATATCTGTATGGATAACAAAGATTCTATAAAAGATATTTGGACTATAATTCAGGACGAAACTAAAAGGCGAGTTGAGGCGGAACCAGTTCTAGCTAGCTTCTTTCATACAACTGTTTTAGAACATAATTCTTTTTCTTCTGCAGTGGCAGATCTAATAGCTAACGATTTAGGAAGCTCTTCTGTACAGCCCATGATGTTGAGGAGTGTGATTAAAGATGCCATAAATTCCAGTGATGAAATTCTTGAGGGGACAATCGATGATCTCTTGGCTGCTAAGGAAAAAGACCCCTCATGTAAGTACTTATCAGAACCTCTTTTATTTTTTAAAGGGTTTAAATCTCTTCAGTCTCATAGAGTAGCTAGTTGGTTGTGGGCAAATGAACGACATACATTAGCGCACTATTTTCAGAGTAGAACCTCGGAAGTTTATGGAGTTGACATTCATCCTGCCGCAAAGCTTGGTAAAGGGATAATGATTGATCACGGAACAGGAGTGGTTATAGGAGAAACATCTGTTGTCGAAGACAATGTATCAATATTTCAAGGAGTTACTCTTGGTGGTACAGGCAAGGATACTGGAGACAGACACCCGAAGGTAAGAGAAGGAGTCTTGCTGAGTGCTGCTTCAACTGTTCTTGGTAACGTTGAGATCGGAAGAAATGCTAAAATTGCAGCTGGAAGTGTGGTTTTAGAGGACGTGAGAGAAGGTACTACTGTTGCCGGTGTGCCGGCAAAAGAAGTAGGGCAGGAGCAAGGAACTATACCTGCAGACGAAATTGACCATTCAATAAAATAGGAAAACTTTATGAGTTACGAAACAATAAAATATGAATTAGAAGATAATATTCTAACAATTACCTTAAATCGCCCAGATAGATTGAACGCTTTTACAGGGCAAATGATGGATGAGCTTATTTCTGCTTTTGATAAAGCAGGCAAGGATGACGATGTTAGGGTAGTTATTGTCACAGGTGAAGGAAGAGGTTTTTGTGCCGGTGCTGATTTAGCTGCTGGATCTAATACCTTCAATAGAGATGTAAGAAATAATAAAGGAGATGAAGTAGATCACAAGCAAGATCCTGAATGGATGAGAGATGGTGGAGGAAGAACAACTCTTGCTATATACGACTGCCCGAAGCCTGTAATTGCAGCGATCAATGGCCCTGCAGTTGGAGTAGGGGTAACAATGACGCTACCGATGGATATTAGGTTGGCTAGTAAGGATGCCAAATTTGGGTTTGTTTTTGCCAGACGTGGACTGGTTCCTGAAGCAGCATCAAGCTGGTTTCTCCCGAGGTTGGTAGGTATAAGTAAAGCGCTAGAGTGGACTTATTCAGGAAGAGTTTTCAGTTCCGAAGAGGCGCTAGACGGTGGCTTAGTTAGGTCAATTCACGAACCAGATGAGTTGTTGACTGAAGCTAAGAATATCGCAAAGGAGATAATTGAAAACACCTCATCCATTTCAGTTTCCTTGACACGTCAAATGTTATGGAAAATGTTAGGTGCAGATCATCCAATGGAAGCACATAAAGTTGATTCAAGGTTCATATATGAGCTAGGTAGAGGAAATGATGCTAAAGAGGGTGTTAATTCTTTCTTAGAAAAAAGGCCGCCAGAATTCCCCAATAAAGTTTCAAAAGATATGCCTGATTATTACCCTTGGTGGGATGAAAAGGAGTTTAGTTAATATGACTAAGAGGGCTTTAAATAAACTAGTAAAACTATTGGCATTAGAGACTTTGGAAGAAAATCTTTTCAGAGGGCAAAGTGAAAATATTGGAGGACCAAGAGTATTTGGAGGACAAGTCATTGGGCAAGCTTTAACGGCTGCTGCTAGGACAGTACCTGAGAAGAGATTTGCACACTCTCTACATGCTTATTTTCTTCGACCGGGCGATATGGAATATCCAATTATTTATAACGTTGAAAGAACAAGAGACGGTGGGAGTTTTACTACTCGTCGTGTAGTTGCCATACAAAAAGGAGAACCAATATTTGATATGGCTTTATCCTTTCATAAAAAAGAGAAAGGGCCCTCTCATCAAATTGATATGAGTAATATACCCGGACCTAAAGAGTGCATTAGTGACATGGACATTAAGAAGAAAATCATTGAAAGGATTCCAGCAAAGCATAGAGATTTCTTCTTAAGAGAAAGACCTATAGAGATGAGGCACTTGCCAGGTGAAAGCATGTTCGATGAACCAACAAATCAACTTCCGTATAAACATGTGTGGATGAAGGCGGCAGGAAAGTTACCAGATGAAGTTTTGCAACATCAAGCAATTCTAGCTTACGCATCAGATATGGGACTTCTCAGTACATCTATGCTTCCCCATAAGCTTAGTTACGCGAAAGGAAACGTGATGAGTGCCAGCTTAGATCACGCTATGTGGTTTCATAGACCTTTTAGAGCAGATGAATGGATGCTTTACTCTACCGACAGCCCAAGTGCTAGTAATGCAAGAGGATTTAATCGTGGAAGTGTTTATACGGAAGATGGCATCCTAGTTGCTTCAGCTGTCCAAGAAGGTTTGATGAGAATGCTTAAGAAGTAAAAAAGAGTCTCTTACTTTAATGAAGTAACACCCATCAGGTGACGATCTATTTCTCTGGCTGCAGCTCTTCCTTCGTTGATGGCCCATACAACAAGTGACTGTCCTCTTCTGCAGTCTCCCGCTGCGAATATTTTCTCATCAGAGGTTTGATGAACATTATGCTCAGCTTTATAGTTAGATCTCTCATCAGTTTCAAGATCCAAGCCCTCAACGGTGTATTGTTCGGGTCCTAAAAAGCCCATTGCTAGAAGTATTAAGTCAGCCTCCCAATCCTTTTCAGTGCCTGGTATCTCTTGGAAGTTTTGATCTACTTCAACAGTCTTTATTCCTTTAAGAGTTCCGTCATCATTTCTTAAGAATTCTTTTCCTGATATGGAATAAACACGTGGATCATTACCATAGATTTCTCTGGATTCTTCATGACCGTAATCAACCTTATAGACTCTTGGAAAGAGAGGCCAAGGATTATTGTCAGCTCTTTCTTTCGGTGGTTCAGGCATTATTTCGAAATTGATTAGTGATTTACATCCGTGTCTGAGTGAAGTGCCAATACAGTCTGTTCCAGTATCTCCACCACCAATGACAATTACGTTCTTATCTTTAGCTGAGATATATGTTCCATCATTATGATCCGAATCTAGCAAGCTTTTTGTATTTGTTCTGAGAAAATCCATAGCAAAGTGCACGCCTTCAACTTCTCTGTTTGGAATTGGAAGATCTCTAGGCTTGGTGGCACCGGTTGTTAAAAGAACCACATCATTGTTGTTGTAAAGATCATCCATAGACACTGAGTTGTCTCCTTCACCACCAACATCAGCATTGGTAAAGAATTCAATGCCTTCAACTTTCATCACCTCAAGTCTTTGATCAATGATTGACTTATCCAATTTCATATTTGGAATTCCATACATCATAAGACCGCCAATACGATCCGCTCTTTCATAAACTTTGACGGAGTGACCAACGCTATTTAACTGTTGAGCAGCAGACAGACCGGCCGGTCCGGAGCCCACAATAGCAATAGTTTTTCCTGTCCTCTCTTGAGGAATATGAGGTTTTAGCCATCCATTTTGAAAACCTTTATCAGCTATAGCAAACTCTAGATTCTTTATGGCAACAGGGCTTTCTGTTATTCCTAAAACACATGCACCTTCGCAAACTGCCGGGCAGACTCGTCCGGTAACTTCTGGGAAATTATTTGTCTGCATCAACTTATCAAAAGCTTCTTCCCATTTATTTTGATAAACAAGATCATTCCATTCAGGGATTAGGTTATAAACCGGGCAACCTTCTCCTGACTGACAAAACGGGACTCCACAGTCCATGCATCTTGCGCCCTGTATTGCCAGCTTTTCATCATCATGATCTGTATAGATTTCTTTGAAATCCAAAACCCTTTCCTTAGCTGGCCTATAGGGCTCAACTGCTCTTGAAAATTCTTTAAATCCTGTAGTTTTACCCATTGCTTTGTAGTTTAGTTTTCATTTCATTGAGAACACGCTTGTAATCAGTTGGCATAATCTTCAGGAATTTTTTACTTTCGTCTGACCAATTCTCAAGAATATTTTTAGCCACAGTTGATTCAGTGTAATTAAAATGGTTAGTAATTAATTTTTTTAGATCTTCAAGATCTTCATCCATAAGAGACTCTATTTCGAAGGTCTCTTTATTACACTTCTTATCAAAATCTTTGTTTTGGTTGTATATATACGCTATTCCGCCACTCATTCCTGCACCAAAGTTTCTTCCTGTTTCGCCTAGTATTACGGCTTTTCCACCTGTCATATATTCGCATCCATGATCACCAATGCCTTCAACCACTACTGAAGCACCGCTGTTTCTCACGCAAAATCTCTCAGCTGCAATTCCTCTGAAGTAAGCCTCACCGCCAGTTGCACCATATAAAGCAACATTTCCAAGCAATATATTTTCTTCAGCAGTAAATTTACTCTCTTTAGGGGGATAGATTATCAGCTTACCTCCTGATAAACCTTTACCTACGTAGTCGTTTGCATCTCCTTCAAGTTTGAACGTTATTCCTTTTACAAGCCAAGCTGCGAAACTCTGGCCGGCTGATCCAGTGAAATTGATATTGATAGTATCTTCTGGAAGATTGTTTTCTTCCCAGACTTTGGCAACTTCATTGGAAAGCATTGTGCCAACTGTTCTGTTGATATTTAATATTGGGCTATCGAAAGAAACTTTCTCACCACTCTTAATAGCACTTTCACATTTTTCTAATAATTCATTATCAAGAGCTTTGTCTAACCCGTGGTTTTGTTCTTTTATGTTGTAAACCTCAGTATTTTCAAAGATCTTTTCTGCAGGTTGAAGTATTTTGCTGAAGTCTAGGCCATTTCTTTTCCAGTGATCAATTGCAATGTCTGTTTCAAGGCAGTCAACTCTGCCGATCATTTCATTCACTGTTTTGAATCCAAGTTCTGCCATTATCATTCTTAGATCTTTCGCTACCATGAATAAATAATTCACCACATGTTCGGGTTTACCTTTAAATTTCTTTCTTAGCTCTTTATCTTGAGTGGCTATTCCAACTGGGCAGGTATTGAGATGACATTTTCTCATCATAATGCAACCTAAAGTGACTAGAGGAGCAGTTGCGAAGCCAAACTCTTCTGCGCCCAAAAGGGCAGCAATAGCAACATCCCTTCCTGTTTTTATTTGCCCATCGGTCTGGAGAACAACTCTTGATCTTAAGTTATTCATAACTAAGGTTTGATGAGTTTCAGCAACTCCAAGTTCCCAAGGAAGACCTGCATGCTTGATAGAGGTAAGGGGTGAAGCGCCCGTTCCTCCATCATGACCAGCAATAACTAGATGATCTGTTTTTGCTTTCACTACTCCTGCTGCTACTGTTCCTACTCCTACTTCTGATACTAGCTTTACGCTTATTCTTGACGTCCTATTGGCGTTTTTTAAATCATGAATGAGTTGGGCTATGTCTTCTATTGAATAAATATCATGATGCGGAGGAGGGCTTATAAGTCCTACTCCTGGTGTTGAGTGTCTTATTTTGGCGATGTAATCATCTACCTTCTTGCCAGGTAGTTCTCCACCCTCGCCAGGCTTAGCTCCTTGAGAGATTTTGATCTGCAGCTCATCTGAATTTGTGAGATACCTCATTGTTACTCCAAATCTACCTGAGGCGACTTGTTTAATTGCAGATCTTTTGGAAACACCATCATCATTAGTTTTAAATCTAATAGGGTCCTCTCCACCTTCTCCAGTATTGGATTTTCCACCTAATTGATTCATCGCAATTGCAAGTGATTCATGTGACTCAGTTGATATGGAGCCTAAGCTCATTGCGCCAGTGGCAAATCTTTTGACAATCTCTTTTTCACTTTCAACTTCATCTATTTCAATGGGTTGATTATTACTTTTGAATTTCAATAAACCTCTTAACGAACTTTGTTTAGTTGAAACTTCATTGGCATGTTTGGCAAACTCCCAATAGGCATCTTCGTTATTAGTTCTAGCTGCTAGTTGAAGGCTAGAAATCGTCTTTGGATCCCACATGTGAGAGTCTCCACCATTCCTCCAGTGAAAATCACCAGGGTTTGGAAGGGTTGTAACATTAATTTCCTCTTTGGGATAACCCAAGTCATGCCTTCTCTTCTGTTCGTTAAATAAAGCATCAAAAGTGATGCCACCAACTCTACTTGCTGTACCAGGAAAAGATTTTTCTATGATCTCATCAGACAGACCGACTGCTTCAAATATTTGTGCACCTTTATAAGAATGCAGGGTAGAGATTCCCATTTTTGCCATAACTTTGAGGATACCTTTTTTTGTACCTTTTTTATAAGCTTCGACAATGGCTTGGTTATTAGGAAGGTTTTCATCAGTTAGAGAACCATCCTGTAAGGCCTGAAATAAAGATTCAAAAGCAAGATAGGGGTTAATGGCATCGGCCCCGTATCCAAACAATAAACAATGATGGTGAACTTCTCTTGCTTCACCGGTCTCTATAATAATTCCAATTTTTGTGCGAAGTTGCCTTTGTACCAGGTGATGATGAATCGAAGAACATGCCATGAGGGAACTAAGGGTCATGACTGAATTAGAAATATTTCTGTCAGAGAGGATAATGAAAGAGCATTCATCTTGGATGGCTTGTTCAGCTTCTGAGCAGATTTCCTCAAGTCTCTTCTTCATCCCTTCAAGACCGTCATCAATGTTGTATGTAAGATCGATTGTTCTTGTATTCCACCCTTCAATCGTTAGATTCTTGATTTGATTCAGTTCAGTGTTCGAAAGAATAGGGTTATCAACTCTTAACCTTTTTACATTATTTTTATCATTTTCCAATAGGTTCCCTTCAGGGCCAATGAGGCATTCTAGGGACATAATCACTTCTTCCCTAATGGAGTCGATGGGAGGGTTGGTAACCTGAGCAAAAAGCTGCTTGAAGTAGTCGAATATTAGACGAGGCTTGTCTGACAAACATGCTAAGGCAGCATCATTTCCCATAGAACCAAGAGGGTCTCTTAACTCAGACACGAGAGGCATTAACATAAACTGCATAGTTTCGGTTGTGTAACCAAATGCCCTCATTCTTGATATTAAACTTTCAGATATATATTCAGCTTCTTTTTCCGCTTTTAGGTCGTCTAAGCTAACGATTGCTCTGTTCCATTGTTCATAGTCATGCTGATTAACTATCTCTGTTTTGATATCTTCATCAGGAATCATTTCACCTTTACTGAAATCAATTAAGAACATCTTACCGGGCTGCAATCTTCCTTTTTTTATGACTTTAGAAGGATCTACAGGAAGAACACCCACTTCAGAGGCCATTATCACGTTGTCATCTTCAGTTAAATAATATCTGCTTGGCCTTAGACCGTTTCTATCTAAAACAGCACCTACCTTTCTTCCATCAGTGAAAACTATTGAGGCAGGACCATCCCAAGGCTCTATCATCGATGAGCTGAACTGGTAGAAGGCCTTCTTTTTGTCAGACATATTTTTATCTGATTGCCAGGCTTCAGGTATCATCATCATTATTGATTCTTGTAGGCTCCTACCGGATAGCATCAGAAACTCAAGCACATTATCGAAGCTTCCAGAGTCTGTACAATCTAGCTCAGCGATTGGAAAGAGTTTTTCAATATCATCACCGAATAAATCGCTTCTAACAGTGCCTTGTCTTGCCTTCATGGCATTCATGTTACCTTTCAGAGTGTTTATCTCTCCGTTATGACACATATATCTATTTGGTTGAGCTCTATCCCAGGATGGGAAAGTATTTGTACTAAATCTTGAGTGGACCATTGCTAAATGAGTTTCGAAGTCAACGCTCTCAAGGTCAGGATAAAACGGGAAGAGCTGAGCAGGTGTAAGCATACCTTTGTATACAATCACTGAGGAAGAGAGACTACATACATAGAAAAGCTTCCCCTCGTTAAAACTCTCATCACCGCGAATCAAATGACTTATTTGCTTCCGAATGATATAGAGCTTTCTATCAAATTCATCCTGAGTTAAATTCGAGTTTGCTTCAATAAAGAGCTGTTTGATAACAGGTTGAGCCTTCCTTGAAGCAGGCCCTACATCAGCTTTATCTGCATCTACTGGAACATCTCTCCATCCAAGACACTTCTGTCCTTCTGATTTAATGGTTTCATCGATTATCTGATAACACTTAGTTCTTTCCTCATCGTCAACAGGAAGAAACACGTTGCCTACAGCATAAGAACCAAATGAGGGCAGATCAATACCCAAAACACTTGCCTCTGATCTGAAGAAATTATCAGGCAGGGCAACAAGAATTCCTGCACCATCTCCTGTATTTTCTTCAAAACCGCATCCTCCTCTGTGATCCATCTTTGAGTTCACTTGGAAGGCATCATCCATAATTTTTCTAGATGGAATGCCTTTGATATTCGCAACTAGACCTACACCACAGGAGTCTTTTTCAAATTGCGGGTCGTATAGCCCCCTTTTTTTTGGGAAACCAAACCGATACTTATTCTTAAGCTTAAATTTCTTCATTAATATGGATTGTTTATTCTCAGCTAACTCCTTTGCCGAAAAAGTAAAACCGAGAAATGCGCAGAAGAAGGATTGTACCTTTTGTTGAGCAGTCTGAAAAGATTGACTAGCTAATTTTCATAGACTCTTTTATTTCTATCTTATCTAGCCCTGAAACTATCTTAGGTGTACCTATATCTTCCAGAAGTATTAAATTTAGATTATCACCAACTCTTTTTTTATCAGATGACATTTTTTCCAAGAGTTCGCTTTGATTGAATTGTTTGATCCTTTTATCTTCATCTAATATTACCGATATTAGGTCGATTATCTTTTGAGCTTTATTTTTGTTTAGACCCAGCTTACTTCGAGATAGGTTCACAGCCATTATCATGCCAAGAGCAACTGCCTCACCATGTGAATATTCTTTGTAATTTCCGTATAACTCTATCGCGTGCCCAAATGTGTGACCTAGATTTAAAAATTTTCTAACACCTTGTTCTGTTTCATCCTTGCTTACTACATCGGCTTTTATTTGGATGGATTTTGAAACAGCTTCCATTAATTCAGACTTATTCAGTGAGATTATTTTTTGTATATTTTCTTCTAGCCATTCAAAAAAACCTTCATTTTCTAACAGAGAGTGCTTAATAATTTCTGCCAAACCTTCATAAATTTGTTTCTGTTGAAGGCTTTCAAGCAACCCAATGTCAGATAAAACTTTCTTGGGCTGATGAAAGGCTCCAATCATATTCTTACCTTCTTTATGATTTATAGCGGTTTTCCCTCCTACTGATGCGTCAACTTGAGCCAGTAAGGTAGAAGGCATTAAAACAAAATCAACACCTCTTTGATAAGTCGCAGCAGCAAATCCTGTGATATCGCATGTTATACCCCCGCCCAATGCAAAGAGTACACAATCTCTGCTGTATTTAAGTTTTATGAGTTTGTCATGAATGAAACTAAGTGTCTCAACTGATTTCTTATCCTCACTTGCTTCGATGCTTATTTGAGCAAATTTCGAACCTATTCCTTCAAGAACCTGAGAGAGTTCACCTACAATACTATTATCGATATTAGAATCAGCAACTAATAAGCATTCACGATTTGAGAATTGGACTAAATTTTCCCTACTTAATATATTCTGCCCCACAAGAACATCATAATTATTTGAATTTGTTTTGATCTTTATCGTTTCCATTGTTATAGATTAAGTTCTTTAATTATCGTATTAACAGACTCATCAGGTGTATTGGTTTCTTGAATAGTAATATCGGTCAATGCTTCGTAAATTGGATTCCTTTCAGATGCAATCTTTCTTAGTGTTTCCTCTTTATTAATATTGCCTTGCAATAAAGGACGTTCCTTATCATTCATGGTTCTTTCTAGCTGGCTTTGGATACTTGTTTGCAAGTATACAACTGTACCTTTTTCTAATAATTTTCTATTTTTTTCTTCTAAAATTATTCCTCCTCCTGTAGAAATAACACAATTCTCCATTTCTATCACTTTGGATAATATTTGGTATTCTCTATCTCTAAATTTTTTTTCTCCTTCGACATCAAAAATCCAGGCAATGCTAGCTCCCGCTGCTTCTTCAATTTCTTTATCCGTATCATAGAAACTCATTTTTAATTTTTTTGAGAGTTTTTTCCCCACAACAGACTTCCCTGAAGCCATAGGTCCGATAATAATTACTCTCATTGGGTTATTATAACTCTTAGATGTTTGTTAATTTAAAGACATACTTAAATATTCTTTATGGAACTAAGTTAGGTAAGCTTTTCGTCATCTTGCTTTTGCTTCTGGGCATGGGTATTACCAGTCTTAATATATATATTGATAGCAAACTTCCAGACGAACAGAAAATTAAAGAAATTGAGCTTCAAATCCCGTTAAAGATTTTCTCAGAAGATGGGAAATTAATAGGAGAATTTGGCGAACAAAGAAGGACCGCGCTTAAATTCAAAAATATACCTCATCACTATGTAAATGCAGTATTGGCTGCAGAAGATGATAATTTCTTTTCTCACTCCGGTGTAAGTTACACAGGCTTGTTGAGATCCTTATATCGATTAATCGTTTCAGGAAGAATTCAAGGGGGTGGCAGTACTATTACCATGCAGGTTGCTGGTAACTATTTAACCAGCAGAGATGTAAGCTTATATCGGAAGGTCAAAGACATTTTTTTAGCTTACAGGCTTGAGAGAACATACTCTAAGCAAGAAATTTTCGAGTTTTACGTCAATAGAATTTTTTTTGGGAATAGAGCCTACGGTATTGCTGCTGCAAGTGAGGTTTATTACGGAAAGCCTCTTGAAGACTTAAATCTATCTCAATGGGCAATGATAGCAGCGCTGCCTAAAGCTCCTTCTTCTATTAACCCATTAGTAAATCCAAAAAGAGCTATCCAAAGAAGAAATTGGATTTTAAATAGAATGTTGGATTTGGGGTTCATTCATCCAGAACAGTATGATTTAGCAATTGTTGCTCCAGTGACAGCAGACTATTATGGGCTGGTCTCAGAAGTAGAGGCACCATATGTTGCTGAAGAGGTCAGGCGATATATGATTCAACAATACGGCTTGAAAGCTTACTCAGAAGGTCTGGAGGTTTATACAACTATAAATTCTAAATTTCAAAATATGGCAACTAAATCCTTAAAAAAAGGATTGGAAGCTTATGATAAAAGACATGGTTTCAGACAACCAGATAACATATCAGATCTGTTCCCTCAAAATTTCT
>Ga0208130_1000728_pt1 | contig 16663 bp, 15 predicted proteins | sample ETNtaG_31_FD_185771 | JGI IMG/M metagenome (GOLD analysis project Ga0208130, IMG submission 185771) | Marine microbial and viral communities from oxygen minimum zone, Eastern Pacific Ocean - ETNP201310SV78 (SPAdes) (version 2) | ecosystem: Environmental > Aquatic > Marine > Oceanic ...
ATTCTCGATATAAATTGATCTGCTAGGGAAGGCGAATTCTGAATTATGCTTCTCAACAACACGCATGATATTGAATATTAACTCTTGCTTAACTTGAGAGAATTGAGTGTAACTAATTACATCCATATAGCACAATATAGTTAAATCGATCGAACTAGACCCTAATTCGGTTACTCTGACAAAATTTTCTTGACCTGGGTTTTGGACAAAATTTTCACTATTATTTATGTATTCTTCTATCTCTTTGCAAATATTTTCAAGCTGTTCGGCTTTTGTGCTGTAAACCAGATTTACGGTCCAGAAGATTCTCCTGTAGCTCATATCTTGATGATTTATCACCTGAGAATCTGAAAGATCTGTGTTTGGAACAAATACAGGAGATGTATCCAATAGCCTGACCTGAGTAGATCTAAAATTTATTGACTCTACTATTCCATGAAGTCCATCCCCAATTCTTATTCTATCTCCAGGTTGAAATCTTTTTTCACTCAGAATAAAAATACCCGCAATAATATTTTTAAACATATCTTGAGCACCTAAAGCTACAGCTACTGAGAAGAGACCTAGACCAGCGATAATAGGGCCAATTTCTATGCCCCATATATCAAGCATCATTGTGATACCCACCAACCAAATCAACACTCCAGCAACTCTGCTAAGCCAAGTTGTCATTGCCGGCGTTAGCCAAGAAGTATCGCTTAATAAATTAAGTAATGGCTTAGTTAAGTTAGCTAGAGCACTAAAGATGGTATAAACAACCAACATTTTGACTAAATTAGTTGCCAATAGATCTAATGATCCACTGAAAGGCAAATAAGATGTAATTAGATATAGTCCGAAAGCTATTGGAATTAAGCCAAAAGGACCTCTCAATGATTCAATTATTTCATCGTCTAAAGTAGTTTCCGATTTTTCAGTAAGACTAGCAATTTTGTCGAGAAGATAGGTATTCATGAGTGATCTGGCTACTAGAGATCCTATAAAAATGGCCAGACAAATAATTAAGTTATCTATTCCTATTCCTCTAATGCCTTGTTCCCATGTCTCCACTACAAGATTCCAAAATTCATTTATCATTCTTGCTCCTCATCTGGTTCATTGTTGTTTTCTATTTTCTCTAACTTAGCTAATTTAATAACATTGTCTTTAATGAGCACTGTTTCAATTCTATATCCTTCTATTGTTAAACCAATGTTGGTGTCAGGTATAGTCTGAATTTCTTCAAGAATAAGTCCACTTAAAGTTTTAGGACCTTCTGTTGGTAACTCCCATCCAAGTCTTTTATTCAAATCCCTAACCATCATTCCACCTTCAATAAGATAAGTTCCATCTGCTTGAGGCATGATATCCATTTTTTCTATTGATTCTGTTGTTATTTCTCCGACAATTATTTCTAAGATGGCCCTGAGAGTTATAATTCCTTCTATATCACCATATTCATCTACTATTAAACCTACTCTCCGCCCAGAAGATTGAAAATTAGCTAATTGTTTATAAAGCGGAGTATTTTCCGGAACAAATAAGGGTTCTCTTAGTTCAGACTTTAGATTATCAATTGTCTGTATATTGTTTCCTAAAAAATCTGCTTTTTTATTCACAGATAAAAAACCTAGGATATTATCAATAGAGTCCTCGTAGCAAGGAATGTATGTGAAGTCTATGTTTTGTAACTGACTCAAAATTTCTTCCATGCCATCACTTAGATCGATTCCGATTATTTCATTTTTCGGGATCATCACGTCGTTAACAGAGAGGTAATCCATATCGAAAATACCCATCAACATCTCTTCTTGCCTTTTTGGAACACCTGAACTTTGCAGAAGAGTCCGGAGTTCTTCAGGTCTTAGTTCATCTTTATCGGCACTGTCCAGATCAATACCAATCAATCTGGTTACACCATTTGATACAAAACTAACCAATGTAATTAAAGGACTCAAGGCCTTGGACAAGGGCTTGAGTATATAAGAAGCAGGGAAGGCAATACTTTCAGGTTTGAGGGCAGCTATAGTTTTAGGCATCACTTCAGCAAATATGATCATGACGATAGTCATGAACACCGTTACCGCTAGAACGGCACTATCACTCCATATTCTTATTGCCACTACAGTTGCCAGCGCAGTAGAAAGTGTATGTGTGAAGTTATTTCCAATTAAAATAACTCCAAGCAGCCTATCAGTTCTCTCTATAAGCTTTGATACTCTTTTAGCAGATTTATTCTTTTCTTTAACAAGGTGTTTCAATCGATAGCGGTTGATAGCCATCATGCTAGTTTCAGAGCCAGAGAAGAATGCAGACATAAGCACAAGAAATGCTATTGCCGCCAAGAGGATCCAAAGGGGTATTTCGCTCAATTTAATATATCCTTAATAGGATCTGAGATGTGAAAAGTATGTTCAAGTAATATAAATATAACTTCAAAGCCATCATTATAACCATTTGTTGCTCTTTCATTGCAATAAAGATACAAATTTTCCTTGAAACAGGTGGCTTATGCACTAGAATAGGCGCCTTTTTAGAGATTACTCATTAGATATTTATAAATGTTAACAATTAGATTAGCTCGATCTGGAGCAAAAAAGAGACCCTTTTATCATGTAAGTGTGGCTGATTCTCGTATGCCTAGAGACGGAAGGTTCGTTGAAAGAGTTGGATACTATAATCCTATAGCTTCAGGTCAAGAAGTGAGACTGCAATTAGATTTAGAAAGAATTGACTACTGGATTGGTCAAGGCGCACAGCCCAGTGACAGAGTATTGAATCTCCTTAAACAAAACAAAGAAACACCTGAGCAAACTGAAAAAAGATTGGCTGTTAAAGAAATCAAACGACAAAAAAAGCTTGCTAAAAAGTTAGCTGAAAAAGAACCAGCACAAGAAGAAGCTTCAGCTGAGGAAGCAGCCCCTGCAGAAGAAGTAGCGGAAGCAGCTCCAGCAGAAGAAGCAGCTCCAGCAGAGGAAGCCCCTGCAGAAGAAGCAGCAGAAGCAGCTCCAGCAGAAGAAGCAGCTCCAGCAGAGGAATCAGAGGATAAAGAAAAAGATTCTTAATTCTCTGTAGTTTCTTATGCGGTCCAGTGACCGAAAAATCCTAATAGGAAAGCTAGGCAAACCACATGGCATAAAAGGTTATGTCTACTTTCACTACTATGGACAAGACTTATCCAATTTACAGATCTATGAAAATTTGCAAATCCAGGATCACGGCTCATTCAAATTAGACAGAGTTCAACAAAAAGCTAATAGATTAATCATAAAACTAGCGGGATTTAATGATCGTAATTTAGTTGAGAATCTACGGAATAAAGAAGTTTATATTAACGAAACCGAACTTCCTTCTCTAGATGAAGGAGAATATTACCTTTACCAATTAGAAGGTCTATTAGTTAAGAACTTAGAGAATAGAACCCTCGGAATGGTCAAGCGCACTTTTGGAACTAAATCTAATGAAGTTCTTGTTATTGAAAGTACTGAAGATAGTGTTGATGATGAGGAAAGGCTTCTGCCTTATGTAAAACCAGAAGTTATCAAAGAAATTAACTTAGATGAAGGTCTGATATTAGTTGATTGGCCTGAAAGTTATTAGCAAATGAAATTTAACGTAATTACTATTTTTCCTGAATTAATTAATGACTTCATTAATCACGGGCTAATCTCTAAAGCATTAACCAAAAATATAATAGAAGTTCAAACTTGGAATCCAAGAGACTTCAGCGAAAATCCTACTGGAAGAATTGATGATAAGCCTTTTGGCGGTGGGCAGGGCATGCTCTTACAAGCTGAACCTTTAATTAAAACTATTGAACAAATTAAACTTCAAAGCAATACACACGTAATCTTTATGGCACCACATGGAAACGTTTTTGATCAGAATAAGGCTCATGAACTTCAGACCAAAGAAGATTTGACTATCATTTGTGGAAGATATGAGGGGATAGATAAAAGAGTTGAAGAAAGTTCAGTAGACGAAGTTATCTCTATCGGAGATTTTGTTCTTAATGGAGGAGAGCTCCCAGCTTTGGTGGTAATAGAGACCATTGCAAGACAATTGAAGGGCTTCATAGGAAATGAAATTTCTTTAAAAGACTCTTTCTCCAATGGTCTTTTGGAGCATCCCCAATACACACGTCCAGAAAAGAGTGCATACGGCAATGTTCCTGAAATTTTACTGAGCGGCAATCATGAAATGATTAGTAGATGGGAATTGAAGGAATCATTAAAATTAACTTTACAAAACAGACCTGAACTTCTTGAAAAGAAGAAACTTTCGGATTTAGAAAAGGAATTATTAAATGAAATTAAAGATGAATAATCGATCTTTTATCTGATAGAATGCGCATCCTAAACAGGACTATATCAACGTGAATAAGAATAAATACATACAAACCGTAGAGTCTTCTCAGTTAAGAGATGATATTCCAGATTTCTCTCCTGGAGATACCATTGTTGTTGATGTAAGGGTGGTAGAAGGCACCCGAGAAAGGCTTCAACCTTTTGAAGGTGTTGTGCTTTCAATCAAGAAAAGAGGATTAGGGTCTGCCTTTATAGTTCGAAAAATATCCAACGGAGTAGGTGTAGAAAGAACTTTTCAAACTCACAGTCCCATTATAAGCTCTATAAAAGTAAAAAGACGTGGAGATGTGAGACAGGCTAAGCTTTTTTATCTTAGAGAGAGAACAGGCAGATCTGCAAGAATCAAAGAAAAACTAAGCTAAATTTTTCCTGCTCATTAGTTTATGAGCTCAGACATTACTAATTCAGATATCCTCATTGATAGCTTTATTGATGAGCTTTGGCTCGAAAAAGGATTGAGTAAAAATACTTTATCGGCGTACAGGCATGACATTAGCTCTTTCTCAGTTTGGTATAAAGGCAGTTCTCTTCTTGATGTTGATAGAATTGACCTCCTTGATTATCTTGCCGAGAGATTGAAGCAAGGCTATAGCAGCAGATCAACAGCAAGGTCACTTTCAAGTCTAAGGGCTTTTTATTCTCACTTAACAACTAAATATAATTTAAAGCAAAATCCAACCTCCAGGGTAGATAGCCCCAAATTGGGTCATTCATTGCCTAAAACTCTTTCTGAAGAAGACGTAGAAAAGCTTATTCAAGCTCCAGACGTAGAAGATGATATCGGTCTAAGAGATAGAGCTATGTTGGAATTAATATATGCTTGTGGTCTTCGAGTAACAGAGTTGATCAGCTTAGACATTCTGAACATTAATTTACGTCAGGGAGTTATAAGGGTCATAGGAAAAGGTGAAAAAGAAAGGTTAGTGCCGATGGGAGAAGAGGCGTTAGACTGGATTCAGAAATATATTAATTTGAGTCGCCCTAATTTATTAAAAAATAACAATAAGGTTACGGAACTATTTCTCAGCAAAAGAGGTAAGTCCATGACGAGACAAACGTTTTGGTACAGAATTAAAGAATATGCACTCAAGGCATCAATAAATAAAGAACTTTCTCCTCATACTTTAAGACATGCTTTTGCAACGCACTTAATAAACCATGGAGCAGATCTGAGGACTGTTCAATTGCTTTTAGGGCACTCAAGTTTATCTACTACTCAAATATATACAGAAGTAGCTAGACATAGAATGAAAGAATTACATAATGAGCACCACCCGAGGGGTTAATATGCTAAACAAATCAAAATTTCATACTTTTTTTATAATTCTCATGCTATCAGTAGGCTGCAGTGCTGAAACTTCTGAGGATTTGAGTGAGATTCAGGTAGTAAAAAATAAGCTAAATGAAATCCTGCCAGAAGAGATTGAGCTTTTATCTGTTCAAGAAACTGATATGACAGGTTTTTTTGAAGTAAATTTTGAGGGAATTGAACCTCTTTATGTTTCTTCAGATGGCAATTACTTGGTTTCAGGTGATATATATTTAATAACGAAGGATGGCTTAGTTAATAAATCAGAAGCGAGAAGAGATTATCAAAGAAAAACACTAATTAATAATTTAGATACAAAAGAGTTAATAACATTTGAACCTGAAGATTATATTCATAATATTTTTGTCTTCACGGATGTTGATTGCGGGTACTGCAGGCAGTTTCATAATCAGATAGATTCTTATCTTGAATTAGGAATTAAAGTTAATTATTTAGCCTATCCCAGAGCAGGAATAGGATCAGAATCCTTTAAAAAAATTACCTCTGCTTGGTGCAGTGAGGATTCGAATTACTCTTTAACAAAGCTTAAGCAAGGTAAAGAGATTGAAACAAATCTCTGCGCAGATAATCCTGTAGAGAAACATTTTAAATTAGGCAATGCTATCGGAGTGCAGGGAACCCCTTCCATAATAACCGACGAAGGAAAGATGATACCTGGTTACTTACCTCCTCAAGATTTACTTAATATTCTTACAACTAAGAGCTAGAATCAAGTCATGGATAGTAATTTCCCAAGGATCAATCAATTACCACCATATGTATTTGATGAGATTCAAAGTTTAAAAGCTTCTGCAAGAAAGAGAGGCGAGGATATTATAGATTTTGGAATGGGAAATCCTGATCAACCAACTCCAGATGAGATTGTAGACAAGTTGAGAGAGGCAGCGTTAGATGGAAGTACGCATAGATACTCTCAATCAAAAGGTATACCTAGACTAAGAAAATCTATTTGCGACTGGTATCAAAGAAAATATCAAGTTGAACTGGATCCTGAAACTGAAGCAGTGGTCACAATGGGATCTAAAGAAGGTCTTGGTCATTTGGCGCTTGCAACATTAGACAAGGGAGATGCAGTTTTAGTTCCTAATCCATCCTACCCAATACATCCTTACGGATTTGTAATAGCTGGAGCTGATATTAGGCATGTCCCAATAGGAGAAGATATAGATTTCTTTTCTGAATTAGAGTCTGCGATGAAAAATTCTTTTCCAAAACCTAAGATGCTCGTCTTAAACTTTCCTGGCAATCCATCTACAGAATGTGTAGAAATAGAATTTTTCGAAAAAATAGTCGCTTTTGCTAAGGAACATGAAATTTGGGTCATTCAGGATTTGGCTTATGCAGATATATGTTTTGATGGTTATCAAGCTCCATCAATTCTTCAGGTTAAGGGTGCAAAAGATGTGGCAGTTGAGTTTTATACTCTATCAAAAAGCTACAACATGCCTGGTTGGAGAGTTGGTTTCTGCTGTGGAAATAAAGAATTATTAGCAGCCTTATCTAGAATAAAATCTTATTTTGACTATGGTCTCTTCACTCCGATTCAAGTTGCTGCAATCAAAGCCCTTGACCATGGAGATCATCATGTTGATTACATAAGGAAAATGTATCAATCTAGAAGGGATGTCCTAGTAAAAGGTCTAAATGATGCCGGATGGCGAGTGGAGAGTCCCAAGGCAACAATGTTTGTTTGGGCTAAAATACCAGCCTCACATATACACCTTGGTTCTCTAGAATTCAGCAAACAGTTGCTTTCTGAAGCAAAAGTAGCCGTTTCTCCTGGTATTGGGTTTGGTAGTTATGGAGAAGGGTATGTTAGATTCTCGTTAATAGAGAACGAGCATAGATCAAGGCAAGCTTTAAGAAATATCAAAAAATTCTTGTCTAACTCAACAAATATTCAAGCTATCAAATAATGAAATCTATTAAAGTTGGCGTTTGTGGCGTTGGAAATGTTGGTGGAGCAGTTCTAGAAACTCTAACTAACTCACCCGAAATTATCGAGAATAATGGGGGTGTAAAGATAAACATTATCCAAGTAGGTGCTCGTAAAGGTAAATCAGCTGTGCCCTTTGATTTGAATGTAACAACAGACTTAATGGATGTGGCCAATAATCCCGAAGTCGAAGTTTTAATTGAGTTGATAGGTGGATGTGATTTGGCTAAAGATTTAGTAGAAAAAGCTATTAGAAACGGAAAACACATCGTCACAGCCAATAAAGCATTAATTGCCACTCACGGAGATGAATTATTTGAACTTGCCAAAGAACACAATGTTCAAATAGGTTTTGAGGCATCAGTTGCAGGAGGTACACCTGTAATAAAAGCCTTAAGAGAAGGGTTGGTCGCAAATAAAGTCAATTGGTTTGCTGGAATATTGAATGGAACAACAAATTTTATTCTTTCTAAAATGTCTGAAGATCAATCATCTTTTGAAAATGCCCTCAAAGAAGCTCAAGATTTAGGTTTAGCGGAAGCTGATCCCACAATGGATGTTGATGGTACTGACGCTGCACAAAAAGCATCTATACTTTCTGCTCTAGCCTTTAATACACCCCACAACTTTGAGCTTGTTTCCTATGGGGGTATAGAGTCAGTTTCCCCTGAAGATATAGCGTATGCAAGTGATTTGGGTTATTCCATAAAGCATATTGCTTATGGATCTATTGAAGAGAATGAAGTTTGCGTTAGTGCTTATCCAACATTAGTATCGAATGATCAATTACTTTCTCAAGTTGGCATGCAAATGAATGCATTAGAGATTTATTGTGAAGGCCTTGGATCTACTGTTTATTATGGACCTGGAGCAGGACCTAAACCAACTGCTTCTGCAGTTATAGCTGACATTGTTGATCTATCTAATGGAGGATGGCCAGTATCTGATAAAAATGAAAGTAAAAATTGCCTATCTAAAGAGAGCCAACAAGGATTTTCTAGATATTTTAATTTGAATATCAAAAATGAAGCTGGTGCAATAGCAAAAGTTTCTTCATTATTTGCTGATAGAAATATTAGTATTGAAGCTTTGATTCAGAACGAACCAAAAGCAAACCAAACAGATCTCACACACGTACCAGTGGTAATAATTTCTGGTCCTCTTACAGACGAAAAGGCATTTGAGGTAAGTAAGGATTTAGAATCTATTGAGGAGACAACTCAATCTATCAAACAATTTCGAATTCATAATGCGTTATAAAAGCACTAGAGGAGAAAGTCCTGAAGTAACTTTTTCTGAGGTATTATTGGGCGGATTAGCTCCCGATGGTGGTTTGTATATGCCCGAAGCATTTCCTCAATTCTCAATTAAAGAAATACAAAGTTGGTCTGACCTGTCCTTCCATCAACTGGCATGTAAAATTTTATATCCTTTTGTAAAAGAAGAGATAGATGAAAAAGTTTTTTTAGGCCTATTGCAAGATGCCTATAGTTCTTTTGATGATGAAGATGTGGTTAAGCTAAAAAAACTCCATGACAATCGTTGGGTATTAGAACTTTTCCATGGACCCACACTAGCTTTTAAAGATGTAGCCATGCAACTCTTAGGAGTTTTACTTAATCACTTTGCTAAAGAAAGAGGACAAAAAATAGTTGTTCTTGGAGCAACATCTGGAGACACAGGAGCGGCAGCAATTTCGGCCTGCTCAAGACACGAAAATGTAGAGGTTTACATTTTATACCCTCACGGAAAGGTAACAGATTTTCAAAGAAAACAGATGACAACCACACAGTCTAATAATGTTTACCCAATGGCTATAGAAAGTGATTTTGATGGTTGTCAGGACATGGTTAAAAAAATGTTCCTCGATGAGACCTTTAAGAATGAAAAAGTAAGGTTTATAGCAGCAAATTCTATAAATTGGGCAAGATGTATGACTCAATCAGTATATTTTTTCTGGTCTTATTTACAGATGGTTGAGTTAAAAGAAGAATTAATGTTTTCAATTCCTTCAGGTAACTTTGGTCATGCTTACGCAGGTTGGACGGCTAAACAAATGGGATTGCCAATAAAAAAATTGTTAATTGCAACTAATAAGAATGATGTATTACATCAAACCTTCTCTACTAATAATTATTCTAAAACTGGAGTAGTCCAGACATTGGCACCTAGTATGGATATTTCAGTTGCCAGTAATTTTGAACGACTTTTATACAATCTATATGATGATAATTCTTCTTTACTAGCTCAAAATATGCGTTCTTTCCCTAAGAAGAGCATAGACATCCCTCAGGAAAAAAGAGGATTAGTTGCCAGTTTTTTTGAGAGTTTCAGAAGTGACGATGAAGAGATCTTACGGGAGATTAAAGAAACTTTTGATAAACATAATTATTTATTGGATCCTCACACGGCTACAGGAGTTAGAGCTAGTAATGGGATTGCGAACATGGATGAGCCAGTCATAACTATGGGAACAGCGCACCCAGCAAAATTCACAGAAGCTATCGAACAGGCCTTACCTTCGTATTCATCATCAATACCTAAAAAAGTAGAAAAAGCTTTTGAGCAAGAGGAAGTTTTTACTGTCCTACCGAATGATTATCTTGAGATTAAACAATTTATCCTTTCTAAGGCCTTATAATCAATGATAGAAATTACTTCACTAAACGAAGATCTAAAAGATCACTCTAAAAGAATTGATGATCTTAGGGGGTATCTTTGACGTCGATAACAAGCAAATCAAACTTGAAAAGATAATCGAGCAATTAAGCGATTCGGCAATTTGGGATGATCCAAAAAAGGCCCAAGAAATTAATAAAGAAAAAGTACACATAGAAAAAGAGCTTACAAAGTTTAATGAACTAGAATCTTCCATTAAGGATTCTATTGAACTAGCTGAAATTGCCATCGAAGAAGAAGATAATTCTGCCTTAGAGGAAATTGCTAAAGAAATTATCAAGAATGAGTCATTACTAAGAGATCTTGAATTTGTGAGAATGTTTTCAAACAAAATGGATCCAAACAATGCTTATTTAGATATTCAGTCAGGTTCTGGTGGCACCGAAGCTCAAGATTGGGCAGAAATGCTTATGAGAATGTACTTAAAATGGGGAGAATCAAAGGGCTTTGATACAGAAGTAATTGAAGTTTCTCATGGAGAAGTTGCAGGAATAAAGAGTGCAGCAATCAAATTTAATGGTGATTATGCATATGGATGGCTAAGAACAGAAACAGGTGTTCACAGGTTGGTAAGAAAATCTCCTTTCGATTCTGGTAGCAGAAGACATACCTCTTTTGCTTCAATTTTTATTTCTCCTGAAGTTGATGATACAGTCGAAATAGAAATCAATCCTGCTGATTTAAGAATAGATACATACAGAGCAAGTGGCGCTGGTGGCCAACATGTCAATAAGACAGACTCTGCAATTAGAATTACTCATGAACCCTCTGGTGTAGTATCGCAATGTCAGTCTCAAAGATCACAACATCAGAACAAAGATAAAGCGATGGCTCAACTTAGAGCTAAACTTTATGAAATTGAGATGAATAAACTTAATGCTGAAAAACAATCGCTTGAAGAATCAAAAGCAGATATTGGGTGGGGAAGTCAGATTAGATCATATGTGCTTGATTCGTCTAGAATAAAGGATTTAAGAACTGGCGTTGAAACCACAAATTGCTCAGCTGTTCTTGATGGAGCTTTAGATAATTTCATTGAAGCGAGCTTAAAAGAAAATATTTAGTTAAAGTATCAAATATGACAGAAAATCTATCGGAAAATGAACTTCTTCAACAAAGAAGATTAAAATTAGAAGAGCTAAGAAAGCAAGGCAAAGCCTACCCTAATTCATTTAGAAGAGATTCATTATCTCAAGATCTCAAGAGTCTATGTTTTGAAATGACCAAGGAGGAGCTAGAAGAAAAAGCTATCGAAGTTTCTGTTGCGGGACGAATTATGCTCCAAAGGATCATGGGAAAGGCTAGTTTTATAACTCTTCAAGACATGAAAGGGCAAATCCAGGCATATGTTCGATCTAATGATCTTCCAGAAGGAGAATATGATGAGTTTAAAACCTGGGATCTTGGAGACATCGTTGGCATCAAAGGAACACTTTTTCTCACCAAAACAGGTGAATTGACAGTCAATGCCAGCTCAATAGAAATGCTTACAAAATCCTTAAAGCCTTTGCCAGAAAAACATTCAGGATTGGTTGATACAGAACAAAGATATAGAAAAAGATATTTAGATTTGATCACCAATCAAGATAGCTTAGAGGTTTTTCAAAAGAGAAGCCAAATCATAAGCTCCATTAGAGATTTCTTTATAAGTCATGAATATTTAGAAGTCGAAACTCCAATGATGCATTCTATTTTAGGTGGTGCTGCCGCCAAGCCTTTCACTACTCATCATAATGCATTGGACATGGACTTATATCTAAGAATTGCCCCTGAATTGTATTTAAAGAGATTGGTTGTAGGCGGTATGGAAAAAGTTTTTGAAATTAATAGAAATTTTCGTAATGAAGGACTCTCAACAAAACATAATCCTGAATTTACGATGCTAGAGTATTACACAGCTTATGCCGATTTCAATGATCAAATGAACTTCATTGAGGGCCTATTCAAGCATATTACTGAACAAGTATTTGGCACATCTAAATTAGAGCAAGAAGGGATTGAGTGCGATTTTTCAAAACCATTTACTAGGATACGGTTAAAAGATTCAGTAGCTCAAAAACTTTCTGTAGATATTAGTGTTTTGGATAATAGAGACTTTCTCATGGAGATTGGAGCAAAGTACAAGATTGAGAATCTTGCCAATCTTTCTGATGGAAAAATATTGTTTGAGCTTTTTGAGGAGCTTGTTGAAGATAATTTGATAAATCCTACATTCATAACAGGCTATCCTAAAGATGTTTCCCCTTTATCAAGATCCTCTGATGATAACGATTCTGAAGTTGATAGATTTGAATTGTTCATAGGTGGAAAAGAGATAGCTAATGGTTTCTCAGAGTTGAATGATCCCGAAGATCAAGCAGAACGTTTTAGAGATCAAGTGGCACAAAAATCTGCAGGTGATGAAGAAGCTATGGAGTTTGATTCAGATTATGTTGAGGCCCTAGAGTACGGTTTACCACCTTGTGCCGGAGTTGGGATAGGAATCGACAGATTGGTAATGCTTTTGACAGGAGCAAAATCTATAAGAGATGTACTCCTGTTCCCTCAAATGAAGCCAAAAACTTAATTTATCAGATCTGCTACTGCTTCTCTTTCAGACTCTAACTCTTCTGTTGTGATTGCAATTTTTGATTGAGCAAATTCATTTAGTTCAATTCCTTGAATAATCTCTACTTCTCCGTTTTCAGACGTTCTCAGTGGGAATCCAAAGATCAATCCTTCCGGTACACCATAGCTACCATCACTCGCAATAGCTGCACTAAAACAATCCCCCTCAGGAGTAGGGCGTATAACAGCTTTAACAGTATCTATGGCTGCATTAGCAGCTGATGCTGCAGATGAAGCTCCTCTTGCATCTATAACCGCCTTTCCTCGCTGTTGAACTAATGGGAGATATTCTTCTGCTATCCACTGACTGTCATTAATAATTTCCGCCGCACTTGCTCCATCAATAGTCGCGTTATAAGGGTCTGGATACATAGTAGGACTATGATTTCCCCAAATGATCATATTTTTTAGTGAAGCAATGTTTACGCCAGCTTTTTCTGCCAATTGAGCCTTAGCTCTGTTGGCATCTAAAGCAGTCATAGCGAACCATTGCTGGCTTGTATTTTTTGCTGAGTTCATTCCAATGAGAGCATTTGTATTGGCAGGGTTACCGACTACTAATATTTTTGCATCTGGTTTTGCTAATTCACCAATAGCAGCTCCTTGATCAGTAAATATTCCTCCATTTATTTTTAAAAGGTCACTTCTCTCTTCAATTTTCTTTCCATCGATCACAATGCCTCTAGGTATACTTCCTACAAGAAGGACCCAATCAGCATCTTTTACTCCTTCTCTTATATCGGAGGTAGCAGTAAGCTCACCTGTTTGATCAAAGCCACAATCAATTAATTCCATGATTGTTCCTTCTAATTTCTCCACTACTTGTGGTATTTCAATTAATCTCAAATTTACTTTAGTATCAGCACCAAATGTTTCACCGCTGACTAGTCTAGGCAGAAGTGAGTAAGCTATTTGTCCGGCTCCGCCAGTAACAGCAACATTTATTTCTTTCATTGATTTCTCCTTATTAGTTTGGTTTGAATATGTTCCTCTTGCCATCATTTGAAACAGAACCAGATGCATTAAGCATGTCGCGTTGACTCATTTGCTTTAGAACATCAGGATCTCTTTCAGTATTTGCTAAAAACCTTGTGCCATCTTTTAGCTTTCCAATTATTATTCCTTTATCGGGGCCTTTATGACTATGTGTAACAGTATAAGTTTCAACTGAACATTCTCCTTCTGGCATTTCGGTAAAGCGGTTATTTGATGCTGAATCAATCTTTTTTTGCAGATTAGAGGTGTCGGCAACTTGATTCCATTCTCCTTCAAAAGGTTTTGAAGAGAATATAGCTGCACCGTGTTTTGTAATATACCAACCGTTAGCTGTAGCTAGTCCAAACTTTCCTGGATTTAATCTCAATTTTTCCACGAGGGTTGCAATAGAGTTCATTACATATGCATTACCTGGGCCACCAAAATAAGGGAGACCGCCGGTTACGGTAAAACCTCTGGGATCATTTTTATCAAGTGAGAGTTCTTCCATAGCTATTTGAACAGCCGAGGGAAAGCATGAATATAAATCAATAAAATCCATTTCACTTAAAGAGACATTGGCGAGATCAAATACACTGTCCGTACAAGATTTTATTGCTGGTGAAGAATAATAGTCAGCTCTATTAGAAACGTTCCATACATCATTTAAGCATGCTCCCGAATACATAAATATCCATTTTGATTCCGGTATACCCAACTCCCTAGCTTTCTTAGCTGACATAACAACAATAGCGGAGGATTGATTGACTCTCATGATCGAGTTCATATATTTAGTATATGGAAGTCCTATCATCCTATTTGCAGGTTTGACCTCAGCTATTTCCTCTGCTGATCTGTGTATCGGAAACCAGGCATTTTCATTTTTAGATGCTACTTCGGAGAATCTAGAAAACAGCTCGCCAGTATCTTGCATATGCTCCTCAACGGACTGACCTTTCTTACCTCTTATTGAATTAGCAAATAGCGGATAAACAGAAGAGGGGTCAAATATTCCATGAAGCTTTTCATGATCATTGGTTCCATCTGTAGATTTACCTATTACTTCAGGGCTCCCGCCAGGATTATCTTCCCAATCGACTGAGAGACCTTCTTTTAATCTACCAACAAATGTATCCAATGCTTCTCCGCCAGCTAAAAGTGCACATTCAATTTGTTTATCTTTTATCCTTTTAGTAAGTTCGTTCAAGGCTATTTGAGGCGAGTTACCTCCGGTGGTTGTATAAATTTCATTTGAAGCGGATAAACCTAAAGAGTTAGACAAACTCCTTGGCATATTAGGATAGCCCCAAAGATTGGATGTTGCCGAATCTCTATGAGGCGTGTCTGCTACGAATCTAATAACAGCGACTGTATCAATATGTTCGTTTATGTTGGTAGAAGCCTCGCAATCTGAAAGAGCTTTTCTAGAAACTTCTTTAAGAATATCTAAATAATTAAAACCATCTACACCTCTTTTATCAGTTAATTGACTACTACCCACCAAGACCGGAGTGTCATCATTAACATTTGAGTAAGAGAATTCTGTCATAAATTAAAGTACTAGGGAGCGCAGTCTAACTACTCAATCTTTACTGAGCAATAGGTATCAATTAAATTTTAGAGTAAGATGATTTTTATCAATGAAATATAATTTTGATCAAATAATCTCTAGAAAAGAAACTCATAGCACAAAGTGGTTGAAGTTTTCAGATGCAGAAGTTATTCCCATGTGGATAGCTGATATGGATTTTCTTTGTCCGCCTGAAATAACGAAGCCTATGGCGCAGAGAATTGATGAAGGTATATTCGGTTACACAGATACACCTCAGAGTTTAACTGATACATTTATAGAAAAAACGAAAAAAAATACTGGCTGGCAAATTGAAAACGATTGGGTAGTTTGGGTACCTGGAGGAGTTGTAGGGCTCAATATTGCCTGTAAGACGGTTCTTGCTCCCGGTGATATGGCCATGGTTCCATCGCCAATATATGCTCCATTTTCTGAAGCTCCTGAAAACATGGAAAGAGGCTTTGTTAAAACATATTTAAATGATTGTGATGGAAGATTAACGTTTGATTTCGATGCCATACAAACTTTATTGACTGAAGATACTAAATTACTTTTTCTTTGTAATCCTCACAACCCCGGTGGATCTGTATTCACTAAAGAAGAACTTTCAGAAATATCCAGTATTTGTGAAGAAAGGGGAATAATAGTATGTAGTGACGAGATTCATTCTGATCTAGTTTTAGAGAAAGGACTTCAGCACATACCCTTCGCGAGTTTGAATAATCATAATAAAGAAAACTCTATAACGATATTAGGTCCTTGCAAAACTTATAATCTTGCCGGTTTCCCTATTGCTGCTGCAGTAATTCCCAACCCAGAACTTAGAGAAGATTTTATAAGAAATACTAAAGGTATTGTCGCACATATTGATAATTTAGCTTTTGTGGCCGCTGAAAAGGCTTATTCCGATGCTGATGAGTGGCACGCTGAATTAATTCAATACCTTCAAATTAATAAAAATTTATTATTAGAAAGAATTAATAAAATTGAAGGATTGTCACTGACAGGCCCTGAGGCAGGTTTTTTGGCATGGATAGATTGCAGAAGTGCTGGGCTTGAGACTCCAGCAGATTTCTTTATACAAGAAGCTAAAGTTGGCGTTCATGATGGAGCTTGGTTTGGAGACAAGAATTATGTACGTCTAAATTTTGGTTGTCCTCGATCTGTATTAGAAGAAGCATTAAATAGAATAGAAAAAGCTTTTTCACAAAAAAACTAGC
>Ga0208130_1000732_pt1 | contig 16584 bp, 10 predicted proteins | sample ETNtaG_31_FD_185771 | JGI IMG/M metagenome (GOLD analysis project Ga0208130, IMG submission 185771) | Marine microbial and viral communities from oxygen minimum zone, Eastern Pacific Ocean - ETNP201310SV78 (SPAdes) (version 2) | ecosystem: Environmental > Aquatic > Marine > Oceanic ...
TCGCTGATACGAATGATGCTCCAACAATCACCAGCACTCACATAGAGACCGTTGATGAAGACAGCCTCTACAGTTACACAATTACTGCAACTGACCCAGATGGAAATGAGCAAGCTGTCTACACCTATGATTCGACAACCAACCCAAGTTGGCTGTCTTTCACCGACAATGGTGATGGAACTGCTACACTAACAGGTACACCTGACAATTCACAGGTAGGAACACACACTGTGTCGTTCAGTGTATCTGACGGAACCGCGACAGATTCGGCATCCTTCGATATAACAGTGGCTAATACTCAAGATGCTTCAACAGGAAGTATTTCGATTACTGGAACCGCTTACGAAGGAACTACTCTGACTGTCGACACAAGCAGTGTTGCTGACGATGATGGTGTTGGAACCTTCACCTACCAATGGTCAGATGCTTCTGGAGATATATCAGGCGCTACAAGCAGCACCTATGATATCCCTGCATGTACTCCAACCACGGTTTGTTCAGTTCTAGGAACAGTCTATTCCGTTACAGCAGTACACACTGACGCATACGGAGAAGTTGAGTCACTTTCACTCACTGCCGGTCCAACTAGCGCTGTTGTGATCAACCCAACCGGAGACTTAGATTCGGATGGAATCAGCAACGATGTCGATACTGACATAGATGGCGATGGTTACACCAACGCTGCTGATGCGTTCGACTACGACGGAACTGAGTGGACAGACACAGATAGCGATGGAATTGGAAACAACGCTGACACTGATGATGACGCTGACGGTGTTTGTGACACCCTAGCAGTTGATGTCGGAGTGTGCTTCAATGGACCTGATGACTTCCCACTAGATTCCACTGAATCATGGGATGCTGATGGCGATGGATTCGGTCATAACGCCGACGCTGATGATGATGGCGACGGTATCGATGACTGGCAAGACACCGACGACGATGGCGACGGAGAAGCTGATGCTACCGATGCATTCCCTAACAACTACAACGAGTGGCTAGACACTGATGGCGATGGAATTGGTAACAACGGAGATACTGACGACGATGGTGACGGAACCCTGGATACTGCCGATGACTTCCCACTAGATTCTACTGAGGATACAGATACCGATGGAGACGGTACCGGTAACAACGCCGATACCGATGACGACGGTGATGGATACTCTGACGTTGATGAAGTAACCAACTGTGGCGAATCCAATGATCCATTAGATGCATCAAACACTCCAACAGATACTGACGGAGACTTGTCATGTAACGCTCTAGATGCTGACGATGATGGAGACGGCGTAGACGATACATCCGATGCGTTCCCACTTGATGCTTCTGAAACCACGGATTACGATGGCGACGGAACAGGTGACAATGCAGACACTGATGACGACAACGATGGAGTTGACGACGCTACAGACGCATTCGACAATGATGTTGATGCATGGACTGACACTGATGGTGATGGTCTAGCAGACGACTTCCCGAACTTGAGTGTTACAACTACTTACAGCATTACAGTAACCGATCAATACAATGACGGATACCACACTGTTGTAGTGACCAGTTCTGGAGGAACTGAACTTTGTAACATGTACCTAAGTTACGGTGAAGCTTCAGAGACATGTACATTTGCTCTGAATTCTGGAACTGCTACTGTAAATCTAGATACTGATTATTATTCTAGTGAGGCAAATGTAGCAATTACTACACCAAGCGGTACAACAACCAACTATGGCGCTACAAGTTCAGCGGCTGCAGACATTGCTACATTGTCCGAACTTTCTTCAACAACTACACCTGCTACAAGCCCAGCTGGTACTACTCTGGACAATGATGACGATGGCGACACTATACTCGATGCTAATGAGAACACAGGTTGTTCCCTACTAGCAGATTGTGATGGTGACGGAGACAATGACAATACTGATCAGTTCCCATTGAACTCAGCAGAGTGGGATGACACCGACGGTGACGCCCCTGCTGGTTCTGATGGTACAGGATGGGGTGACAACAGCGATGCATTCCCAACTGATGCTTGTGCTAACGTAGATACAGATGGCGATGGCTACCCTGACACTCTCGTTGATGGATGTACTACAACACTCACAGAAGATATCGATGACGACGGTGATGGAATACTGGATGATTACGATTCACACCCACTGGATGCGAATGAGAACACTGACACCGACGGTGACGGAATTGGTAACAATGCCGACACTGACGATGACGGTGACGGATGGACAGATTCAGATGACTGGTCCGACCTTGATTCAAGCGAATGGCTAGACACAGACGGAGACAACATCGGTGACAACGCTGATTCTGACGACGATGGTGATGGAACTCCAGACGGTGATGACACTTACCCACGTGACTATGATAACGACGGATGGGACGATTCATGGGAAGATTCCTGTGGAACAGACTCAACTGATTCAACATCTACACCTGTCGACACAGACAGTGACAGTGTTGGTGACTCAGGAAGCGTTGACTCAAGCACAAATGCTCCATCTGGAACAAACATGTGTGATAACATAGACACAGACGATGACAACGATGGATACCTGGACGTCAATGATGCGTTCCGAACCGATGACGAAGTTTGGTTCGATACTGACGGCGACGGTTTGGCGGACATAATTGATCCAGCATCGACCGCGTTCTCTTACAGTACAACCCAACTATGTTCGATTTCGAACACCGGTGCTTCGGCAACCTGTGGGACAATTACCTTCGCTCCAGTAGCTTACGGTGAGACTCTAGAACTAGCGTTCGGCGACTCAACCTCATGGGCATATGAGTTTGGTTTGACTGTAGTCGGACCAAGCGGTACAGACTCGTACTCGTATTCTGACGCCACAGCGTCCTACTCTGCAGCAGGTGATTACACAATCACTATCACAGACTCATACGGTGATGGTGGCGGATTCTTGACTGCAGACTACAGTTACGTGTCTGGTTCAGTTGCAGCAGTAGTTACTGATGACGGTACAGCACTCGACTACGACGACGATGGCGATGGCTACTCTGACGTAGACGAAGGTGACTCATATGATTCAGGAACAACTGCTCTATGTGACGATGGAAGTGCGTATGCTTCATCCAGCAATTCATTGGATGCAACAAGCACACCTGCGGACATGGATGGCGACCTAACTTGCGACGCATTAGATGCTGATCGTGACGGTGATAGCTTTGCTAACACTGGCGATGATTTCCCTGATGACGTGAACGAGTGGGTTGACACTGATGGAGATGGCACTGGTAACAATGCTGACACAGATGACGACGCAGATGGAACACCTGACGTAGACGACGTATGGAGCCTGGTCTCCTGTGCCGCAGATGACTTCGATGGTGACGGTAAGGCCGACACAGTCGATTGGACGCTCTGTGAGCTAGGATACACTGGTTCGATTACCTACACTGGTACTCTCGGTAGTAGCACTGCAGCAGGTCTCTCAGAGGGAGACTACGCTGGAGTTACAGACTACACAACCGACTTTGGCGGTGCGAATACAGGAAGCAACTACTATGCTATGGAAGACACCGATGGTGTCTTCACGCTAACATTCGATTATGTGGATGCAGACTCAGTATCTCTAGCGGTGATTGTAGAATCCACCGGCTGGGAAACTGCTGACTATCTGTACATCGCATTCGTAGGTGCAGACAGTACTGTAGTAGTGTACGATAGCCGAGTAGATATCACCACAGGTGATCTAGACGATTCCGGAATGGAAGATGTTTGGACAACCATGACCGGAGATATCAGTGCTGCTGGTGTTGGATATCTAATGCTAGAGATGTCTTCTAACTCTGCAGATGAAGAATTCGGAATCGACTCAATTGTGTTCACTGATGCTTCAGGCGCTACAGTTGCTCAGACAGACTTCGAGCAAATGGGCGATGCTGGTGTTGGCGGATACTACAAGGGTGGTATCAACACAGCAAGTCCAAACTACGGCACTGATTCATCTGGTAACCCAATCTTCGTATGTACAGATGGTTCCAGTTCATTCAGCTACATGTCTTGGGTCAATGACGGCTACAGCGATTGTGGAGATGGTTCCGATGAAGGATACAACCTAGCCACATGGTATGTCGATGGAGCACTATCCAACACTAACCTAGCAACTGTGTCCTACGGTGGATACGGTGTAATGCTAGATAGCGATGATGACAATGACGGATACTTGGATTGGAATGACGCATTCAGCCTAGATGGGTCTGAATGGGTAGATACAGACAGTGACGGCACTGGTAACAATGCTGACTTAGATGATGACAACGATGGAACAATGGATATCGCAGACGCGTTCCCACTTGACTTGGATGCCTGGACCGACACCGATGGTGACGGAATGGCAGACTCGGCCCCTCCATTGGAAGCACCAACTGAGTACTCACTAACCATATCGGATTCATATGGCGACGGAGGACACGCGATTGATGTCACAGATTCAAGTGGTAACAGTCTATGTTCAATAGGTGCATATGATTATTCATCGGTTGCAAGTTGTTCATTCGCTCTACTAAGTGGAACTGCTGATGTTACTATCGACAGTGACTTCTGGGCGTCTGAGGGTTCCTTGGACATTACATCACCATCTGGTGTGGCTGTATTGTCTGGTTACACCTGGACCTCGAGTACATCATTCGTTGCAACAACTCTAACCGAGTTGTCCACAATTGCAACACCTACAGTTACACCTGCAGGAACTGTGATTGACGATGATGACGATAACGATGGATACGCTGACAGTGTAGATGACTGTCCGACCCAAGGATCTGCCTCATTCCCAGATTGGATTGATTCAGATGGTGACGGACTGTGTGACAACGCTGACACTGACGACGATAACGACGGTGTGTTCGATGCTAACGATGTCTTCCCGAACGATGCAAACGAGACACTCGATTGGGACGGTGACGGAATTGGTGACAATGGCGATACTGATGACGACAACGATGGAGTCGATGATTCGTCTGATGACTTCCCATTCGACGCCTGTGCAAGCACAGACAGCGATGGTGACGGAATGCCTGACACATTAGTCGCGAACTGTGTAACAACTCTTACCGAAGACATGGATGACGATAACGATCTAGTAGCCGATGTAGACGATGTCTGGCCTCTAGACCAAACCAAGAGTACTGATACTGATGGTGACGGCCTAGCCGACAACGTACTAGCAATCACTCCTGGTGATTCATACGACTTCGAAAGTGGTGCTGCAACTAGTGGACCTAACACGAACTGGAGCTACTCACAATGTACTGGATACGGTAACAGAACTCTCGGTCAAGCGGCTACAAGTTGTACACCTACAACAGTTCACAATGACTGGTCTGTAACAGCGACTGACCCAATCACAGGAAACTACTCCTTGATGTCAGGTCAACTAGCTTCCGGATACTACGGAGAAGTAACTGCTATGGCGACCTTCGTAACATCTGGAGGAGACGTCACATGGAACTGGAAGGTATCCTCTGTAGAAAGAACCACCAGCACAACATTCCACGAAGGACTGAAGGTTTGGGTTGATGGAGTGCAGATTGATGCTTCACAATACGGTGGATGTGTCAATGGCGAGTGGTGTGGCGAAGATAGTGGCTACATGTCTTGGAGCGTTGGACCAGGAACTCACACAATTGAGTTCATGTTCGACTTCGGAACATCCGGTTCAGGTGGATCCAGCACAGCTTGGGTTGATGACATCAGCTTCCCAGATATCTTCGTACCAATTAACGAGGATACTGATGATGACAACGATGGTGTAATCGACGAAGACGACATCGATTCAGTAGACAAGTGTATCTCTACTGATTCTGATGGAGATGGTCTAGTCGATGATGTAGCTGCAGATCCAGATTGTGACCCTGCTGACTACAATGTCGATGACGACGATGACAACGACTCATGGTTAGATACCGACGAGTCCGCTTGTGGAAGTGACCCACTTGACAGTGCTAGCATGCCAAGCGACTTCGATGGCGATTTGGCTTGTGACTTGGTTGATTCCGACGATGACAACGATGGTACTGATGATGCAAGCGATGCATTCCCATTCGACAACACTGAGGACACCGACACTGATGGTGATGGTACTGGTGATAACGCAGATACAGACGATGACGGAGACGGAATCTCTGACCTAGAAGACGCGTTCCCATACGACAGTACAGAAGACACCGACACCGATGGTGACGGTACTGGTGACAACACTGACGACGACATCGATAACGATGGAACTCTCAACGCCGACGATGCGTTCCCATTGGATAACTCTGAGTGGGATGACACTGATGGCGATGGTACTGGTAACAACGCTGATACCGACGATGACGGCGATGGAATAGTCGATCTAGTCGATCAATTCCCGCTAGACGGAAGTGAATCACTAGACAGTGACGGCGATGGTGTTGGTGACAACACTGACTCTGATGACGACGGTGATGGAGTCGACGATGCCTCCGATGCGTTCCCACTAGATCCATTCGAAACAGTGGACTCTGATGGTGACGGTCAAGGTGACAATTCAGACTCTGACGATGACGGCGATGGCATCAACGATGGTATCGACGACTTCCCAATGGACCCAACAGAATGGGTTGACAGCGACGAAGATGGAATCGGAGACAACACTGATGATGACGATGATGACGATGGTGTCGCCGATGGTGACGACGCGTTCCCATTGAACCCACAGGAGTCCGCCGACTACGACGGTGACGGTGTTGGAGACAATGCTGACACTGACGATGACGCTGACAGTACACCAGACGCGACCGATGCGTTCCCATACGACATCAACGAGTGGGTCGACACTGACGGTGACGGCACTGGTGACAATGCTGACACTGACGATGACGATGACGGATTCTCAGACGCTGACGAAGATGCTTGTGGTACTGATACAAAGCTTGCATCTAGCATGCCTAGTGACGCTGACAGCGATGGAATCTGTGACGCATTAGACACTGACTTCGACCCATCGCAATCTGATGGTAATGAGACCAAGTCTGGATTTGACAGATTCCAGGACAACCTACCTGGATTCACAGCGGTCATCTCCAGCCTAGCTCTCCTAGGAGCAGCAATAGGCGTCGGTCTATCAGGCCGCAGAAAGAACGAGTGAACTTAGTTCACAAAACGCAAAACCCGGGCCGGGGATTTCGATCCTCGGCTCGGGACCTCACTTTCCTAGTGCGTAAGCCTCGGCAGTGATGGATTACACATAATCATCATAAGACGAAGCAACCCCCTTTACTCATAGGTGAGCAAATGCCCGGAACAACCCGTGTCGAAATTAGAACTCTAAAGGTAGGACGGTATGTCGCTATAGACGATAGTGCATACAAAATTCTGAGTATATCCAAATCAAAGCCTGGTAAACACGGTAGTGCCAAAGCAAGACTTGAGTTGGAAGATTTGTTTACAAAACAGAAGCGTTCTCACGTGGGTACAGTTACTGACAATATCCAAGTCCCATTGTTAGAGAAGGGTTCAGCAATCATTACCCACGTACAAGGTAATGAGGTTCATGCTATGGACAACAAGACCTACTCGAACCTAATCTTGCCAATGGAAGAAGGTCTCAACTTAGAGCCGGGTGGCGAGCTTCAATGGGTAGAGGCCATGGGCCGCTACAAAATCACCCGAGATCACTGATATGAGCGAATCCGGCGCAATTCCCCTGCACGCTTGGCTAATTATGGGTGTTGCACTATTTGCCGTCTCTAGTGCTGGCGCAGTCTTTGAAATGATTGAAGACGTTGGAGGGCTGAGTAAGGCGGCTTGGAGACTTCAAGCCACCTCATTGGTATTATTGCCTGGATTTATGGTGCAATATGCGAGGTCTGAAGATTCATTGAAATTGCGATGGAAGAACTCTATGCACCTGTTAACTGCATCTGGGATTTGTTTAGCCTTACACTTCGGTACATGGTTGATGTCATTGGATAGAACTACTCTTACTCATTCTCTATTATTCGTTACAGCCCACCCCCTGGTCATTATCATAGGACTTTGGTTGCTTCGTAAACCAGCAACGAAGATACAATCGATTGGAGCATTAGTTGGATTTGTTGGGGCTGCTGTTGTTGTTGGCGGGGGAGCAAGCGAAACTGGCGTCAGTCTCTATGGTGATTTCCTAGCCTTCTTAGGTGCGGTTACCGTTGTTGGTTACCTAGCGATCGGTCGAATGGTTAGAGGATGGATGCCACTTTTCCTCTACGCATTCCCTGTTACCTTGGTTTCGGCGATAGCACTCACTGCTTGGGCTATTTTCTCAGAGGGTTTAACATTCAATCTAGACGATATGACAGGTGCGTTTGGTTGGATAAGCGTAACTTGGATACTTTATGTCGGATATCTTGCTTTAGGGCCAGGGCTTCTAGGACATACGGGAATAAATGCTGTACTGCGCTGGATTCCTCCATTGACAATTTCGATGATGTTGATTATGGAGCCTGTAATCGGTTCAATTATCGGATGGATTGTTGGAGTAGATTCGATTCCACAAATTTGGACATTAATTGGAGGAGTATTGATGGTGTCTGGATTAGCTTTAGTCACATTTGACTCTGAATCTGAGGAAGTCTCAGAACCCTCCGTTTGATGTAGTCCTTCTACTTGCGAGGTTTGTGTCAAAGCCCTGTCTTCTATTGACCAATGATGATGGTATCGAGGCCAGTGGTTTACATGCCTTAATTCGAGATTTGCACGAACGTGACTTTCCAATCGTAGTCATGGCACCTGCTACTGAACAATCGGCTACAAGCATGAGACTTTCTTTGGGGTCGAATTTGAAATTCGAAGAACGCAAAGATATCGCCGACAATCTATCAAAACCCGACGGCCCACCTCTCAGAATGTTTTCCTTAGATGGGACACCTTGTGATTGCGTAATCGTTGCAATCGACGGTGGGCTAGAACATTGGGTGCCTGAGATGAAACCAGCATTGTGTGTTTCTGGAATAAATCAAGGGCCAAATCTCTCTGTTGATGTAATGCATTCAGGGACAGTTTCCGCTGCACGAGAGTCAGGTTTGTACGGACTTCCATCGATTGCAACCAGTTTGTCAACATATCAACACTCTGATTTTGCGGATACTGCAAAGGCTACAGTAGAGGTAATTGAGGCGGCAGTAGCAGTATTGCCTCATGTTGCAGAGAATATGCTACGGCCTGAGGGGTCATCTCCAGAAATCACGGGAGACGATATTAACGGCCGAATCCTTTCTGAATTCAAGCAAGGCAATTTGATGCTGAATATTAACGCACCAGAATTCTGGACTAATGGTTTCCAAACGGTTTCACTCGGAGTTCGTTGGTATCACAACGCAATCGGCTTATCAAATACGGAATCCGCTGGTGTTGCTTACGGTTTCAAGGCCGCACAAATTGAGGACGAGGACATCCCCAATACAGATTGTAATGCAGTAAACAGTGGCGCTGTTGCCATTACTCCGTTGTCCTGCTGGCCGGTAAATCATCCTCTGGGATTATCTCAAGAATTACTTGAAGAGGCTACTAAACAGGGAGAAAACGGACTACCGATTTGGTTGAGGAATTGATACATTATCAATTATCCAAGGTATGTTGAACAATTGTGATACAAGCATGTCCTTGCAGCCATTGATTTCCTAAACTTATTTTTGTTAAGGAAGCATTCAGTTGATTCTCTGCTTCTGTAAATGACTGATGATCGGAAAGCACAAACCCTAGAGGACCATTCTTCGCTATGGTTTCCACCCCTTCTCCTTGAGCGTCAAGGACATAAGTCGAGACTCCTTCTTCTTGCCATTCTGTTAGGGTTTCTTGCAACCCCCCTCCAATATCGAAGATACCCTGCGTGACTTCATCACGTAATCCGATAGCGGGGACGGGTCTTTTGAGAATGGCTTTGATTTGGCCGGCGATTGAGCGTTCATCAGGTCTTACACCCGACAGTGTTTCTCCGTTGAACAAAATTCTCCTATCCGGTCCGGGTCCGCCACACAGATGCAATATTATGTCGGTATCACGGCGAATTCCATGCGAGACGAATAGTGCGGCATTTACTGCTCTGACCAATACATCCATTCTCCCAGAGCCGCCAGCTAAATCATTCAGATTTAATTTCCCCGAACTCGGTGCTAAGTGGCCGATTATGGCGAATCGGCGTTGCAATCATTCACCCCATGTCTAGGTCTAGGTCATCGACATCCATCATCGATTGCATCTGCCTTCTCATTCGCCTATCGCCTTTCATTCCTCGCATCATTTTTCGGCTTCGATTCCATTGGTTGAGCAATTCCTTGACGTCTTTTTCGGTTGTCCCTGAACCTCGTGCAATTCTCCTAATTCTTTGGGACTTAAGCACAAGTGGCTCATCCTTCTCATGTTGGGTCATAGAATCCATTATCACACGATACTTGGCTAGATTAGCCTGCATCTGCTTCTTTTGCCCGGCAGACATCGAGCCCATTCCAAACATACCATCAGGAAGGTGTGAGAGAATACGGTCAACCGTCCCAATCCTACTCATCATTTCCATCTGAGTGTACATATCTGTGAGAGTAAATCTACCCGACATTAGACGTTGAGTGAGACGAATTGCTTCTTCTTGATCAAGGTCTTCCGGTGCAAGGTCGATTAGGCCCTTGATGTCACCCATCCCAAGTAATCTTGAGATAAATCGATCAGACTCGAACTTCTCGAGATCATCTACCCTTTCTCCTTCACCAACGAAGACGATTGGAGCGCCAGTAACGGAAACTGCACTTAATGCTCCACCACCTCTGGCAGTACCGTCTAGCTTGGTAACTATTGTACCAGTTACGCCTACTAAATCATGGAAGGTTTGCGCCACAGGTCCTGCTGCTTGACCTACCTGAGCATCAATTACAAGGAATCTCTCAGTAGCGTTGGCAATCTCTGCGATTCGTACCAATTCATCCCTTAATTCATCATCAAGGCTGTCTCGACCTGCAGTGTCTATGATTAGAACATCAGCCGTCCCAACTGCCTTGATACCATTCCTAACGATTGTGGCAGCGTCTGTTTCATCCGGCTCTCCATATACATCTACGGGTGAATCTTCGAGAAGTTGCTGTAATTGGGCATAAGCTCCAGGTCGGTGTACATCGGCTTCGATTACTGCTACTTTCACTCCGTGCTTCCGCCTCCACCATTCTGCGACTTTTGCGGTCGTTGTGGTCTTTCCTTGACCATATAGACCGACCATCAATACGGTTTCATTGTGCGGCTTAATTTCACGAGCAGGTCCTAGCAACCTAACTAACTCGGTGTAAATCAGATTCATGGCATGAGTTTCGAGTTTTATCCCTGGACGAGGTTCCTCTTCCATCAATCGTCGTTCAATACGTTCGGTCAACTCCTTGGCCTGCCTGACATTGAAATCTGCTTCCAATAGGGCACGTCGAAGAGAACGTGTCAACTCGCGTACAGTTTCCTCATCTACCTCTCGCTTACCCTTGAGTAAGCCAACGGAACCGAGGATTCTGCGCTTCAGACCCTCCAGTGCCATGTGCCTTGGGTCCAAAGCGTGTGGTTTGAACGTTATCCGCAATAATCGATACCCTTAGACTCCGGACGGTCTTTGAAACTATGTAATTTTAATTATATTCCTATATTATTCAAGGGTGGAACTGATAGCATAAGTGACGTCGGACAGTCATGGCTGAGCCCCCAATTGACATGTGGGAGATGCAGCTTGCATTTGCCATAGGATTGTTGGGAATATATGCCGGTTGGCGTGGTACAATAGCCAAAATGACTGGCTTTTACGATCTATCGGGAGCTTTCAAGACGCTAATGTTCGGATTAGTTGCTGGTGTGTTGATTGCTTCTCTCATCGATTCACTGATACTGGGTTCAGTTCGTTTAGGATTGGTTGGAGAACCTATAGTATTTGCACTAGTAATTGGTATGGCAGAATCTGCATTCACGCTATTCCTTCTGGGAAGGCCTAGAACGGTTGGACTGAGAGCTAGTGCGCCGTATGGTTGGACACTAGGGCTTGGTTTTGGTGCAATGCGTTCTGCCCATTTGAATGTCAGATTATTTGATCCTGAAGTCTGGGATGGGACAACAGGATTTGAGCCGTTTAACATCGTTTTAGCATGTATCTTGACTTTGACCACCTGTATTGGACACGCTTCTGTAGCAAGTTGGCAAGGTTCTAAGATTATTCAACACGAAAGGGCTCGTACATTCTTCACCAGTTCAATTGTCAGAACAGTTCTAATCGTCACAACGGTTTTGACGATATTCGAGCCATTTGTGATATTCTTAGTACTTCCAATGGTTGCTTGGTCATGGGTTCCAGCACACTCAACTTGGCTTCCATCTGGAATGACTCCAGCTGCCTCTCAGGCCTATCGTAGAACCATCAGAAGTTCGGATAGACACGAGCGTGCGGCGGCGGACAGAATCCGTGGGGAGAAGGTTATTGAGGAAGATTGAGAATATTTTCCGAAACTAGCCACGCAGTGCCATGATGTTTGATAAATGACAAAACAATAAGTCAGAATTATAGGAGCCCTGCTAAGGGATGGATGCAGAATGCGCGTCATTATCGCTGGAGCCGGGGAAGTCGGTAGGGGTGTAGCAGCCGCTCTCAGAGAAGAAAGACGACAGGTTGCATTGATAGATCCAGACCCCGAAGCAATCAACGAATCCCAGTCTCTGGATTGCTTATTGGTAACTGGTGATGCACTTTCACGGGACTCATTATTACGAGCAGGAATTAATGATGCAGAGATTATGGTACTCTGTACAAATAATGACGAAGTAAACCTACTCGGCTGTGCTTTTGCAAAGAGAGTATACAGTGAGCAGGTGGGAGATAGGGCAACAAGAGGATTGACCACAATCGCAAAGATTCGAGATCCAACTTTACTTGACAAGAATAGAGGAGCAGGCCCTCTTGAAAGGTGGACTCGTGCAGACCACATTGTCTGTGCTTCAGACGATATCGTCAAACAATTGGCAGCAGGGCTTCTTGCACCTTCAGTAGAGGAAATACTCCCACTTGGTGATAATGCTTGGATTGCTGTAGCCGAAGTTATGCCCAATTCAGCATTAATCGGTAAAACTACCGGAGAAGTGTCAGATTGGATAGTCAATATCCCATCTGTGTATGCAATACGCTCGGCAGATTCGAAAGGCACACTAGTCAATGGTAGTGAGGTAATTCAGGAAGGAGATATGCTCTGTTTCGTAGCTCGTTCAACTGAGGAATTCATGACGATTACAACCGGTGCAGGTTTACAAGATCCAGAATGGCCTGAAGATCCAAATATTGCAATTTTTGGTGCGACACAATTCGGAACAACACTTGCTTCCCATTATCTTGGAGAGGGTGCAGAAGTAGTGGTAATTGAGCCAGATTTAGATGCGGCAAACGAATTGGTCGGTTCTAGAATTGGTAATAGTAAGAGATTAGATGTAATTCACGGTGACCCTCAGGACGGAGATTTACTTAGGGAACTCAGTATTGCTACTCATGACGCGGCGATTGCAGCATTGGCAGATGATAATCTCAACATCGCAATCGCAATGCGAGCAAAAGACAAGGGAGTTCCCAGAACCGGCCTCATACTCAAAGACAGGGCTCTTGTTGAGGCAGTACAAAGGATTGGTTTGACTCGACCTGTTAGTCGAAGGCACGTGACTGTAATTTCAATTATGAAATCGATTCACATGAATGTCCCCGGAACTTATCAGGTAATCCCATCCTTACCCGGAATCATATCGATATCAGCATCCCTTAGTGCAAAGGCTGAGATAGTTGGTAGAAGTATCTCTGATGCTGAATCAAAGTTAGGTTGTAGAATAGTCATGGTTGAACACGAGGATGAGGATGGAATAATTCACATTCAAAACCCGTCAGAGGTTGATTCTCTACAAGTTGGTGACAAGGTGCTGTTGTTCCTTCGACTTGACGATCTCAAGAGATTGGAGAAAGCTCTGGGGAGTTGAGCCATGCGCTGGGATGTCATCGGCCTCGTAATAGGCTGGACGCTACGGATTTTCGCCTTACCTCTGGCCGTAGTCGGAGCATATTCAGTTTATGCTGATGGCTGGGAATTCGCTCTTCAAACCTATGCAATTGCTCTAGTCATCGCTATCGTAGCAAGTCAGTGGTTATTTTCCAAGGCCTCGAGTTATGAGGTTGGTAGTCGAGTAAGGGACAGGGAGGCATTCGCTGCGGTAGCACTTGGTTGGCCACCAGTCGTATTATTGGGTGCTATTCCTTTCTGGCTTGGTGGCATGTTCTACGGGCCGTTTGAATTCATGGCGGATGAAGCGACCTTTTTCGAAATGTTGAGTGGGGCTCTGCATGCATGGTTTGAATCAATGTCGGGCTTCACTACTACGGGAGCCTCTGTGATTGATTCATCAACTAGTCCAGTTTGTTCAGGGGAATTTGATGGAGATTGTGTAGGTAGCCAAAAGCGCAGTTTACTACTCTGGCGTTCATTATCTCAATGGATAGGGGGCATGGGTGTAATTATGCTCGGCCTACTCATTTTCTCTAAGGCTCTAGGAGGCGGCATGGCCCTGGCTAGGGCGGAATTAACAGGCCCTACAGTATCAAACCTTAGCACCACTTTAGAGGGCACTGCTAGAAAATTGTGGGCCATTTACATCTGTCTTACAATTATCGAGGGTCTTGTTCTTTACCAGTTTACTGAGATGGGTTCATTCGATGCACTGAATTATGCATTAACCACAATGCCATCTGGTGGATTTGCTACCAGCGACATGGGGATTATGGCATTTGATGATACATTAATTGAATCAATAATTATGGTATTCATGCTATTGACCTGTATCAATTTCAGTCTTCTTTTCTTCGCAATATCGGGAAGATGGGGAGAGGTTTGGAAGGATGAGGAACTTCGTACTTATCTGGTAATTCTTGTAGTTGCTTGGCTTGCCATGGCTTTCAACCTAAGCAGAGCTACCGACTATTCTCTAGCAGACTCGATACGCCATTCACTGTTCCAAGCAATCTCGATTTCTAGTACAGGATATTCAAGTGCTAATTTCTCTGAGTGGCCAGTCTTCAGCCAATTCGTCCTTCTGTTATTGATGATAATTGGTGCTAGTGCTGGTTCCACAGGAGGCGGTCTGAAGGTTCTTCGAATACGCATCGCATTCGAGTTAGCTAAGCGTGAGGTTATCCGAATCATTCAGCCAAAGAAGGTAATTGCAATCCGCTTCAATGAAAATGTCGTTGATGAAAGCCGAATTTGGATTATACTCGGAATGGTCAGTTCCTGGATGGTATTGGTGACTATATCTATGCTTACAATTTCTTTCCTGGAACCTAATTTATCTCTGACTGACGTTTCCTCAGTGTCAATTTCCTTGTTAGGCAATACGGGCCCAGGTTTGGGTTCTTTCGGACCAGCTGATGCCGCTTCCACTTGGGCAGATCTTAGTCCATTGTCCATGTTCGCTTCTACAATTCTAATGTGGCTCGGACGTCTTGAACTTCTTACCGTCCTAGTTCTCCTTCATCCACGTACATGGGCTGGTTCTAACTGAGATTGGATGTGCTTTGCAATGATTACCATACAGGATGTTGAGAATGCTCAAGAAAATTGGGGCCAAGGTATTGTAGAAATATCTTCAGTATATTATGAAGGCGGCGACTTTGTAAAAAGAGCCGAATTACACATTGATTCGCTTTATGATTACAAAGATGGTAGCGTATTGTTCAAGCCTACATTTGCAAGCGAAGTGCAATTTCGTTCAACATTTGAATCTGCACTATCTTACTTTACTGGCGAAAATGGAGTATGCCCCGAAGATTCAGGTTTTGCAATCAAAGGCTGGACTAATGTAAGATTCCAGAATGATAACATCATAATTCATGATTCAACTGCATTTGCGATGGGCAATTACTTCTTTACAAATCTAGAAGGAAATGAAGTGAAGGTGGAGTATTCATTCGGATATACAAAAGACAATGAAGGCAATTTACGAATCTGCCTTCATCATTCCTCCATACCTAGTGCCGAATAGATGATGGGGAATCATTTATTGCTAGTCAATAATTAACTCAAATCACAAAAGGAGTACTGTATATGTGGGATGCGTTAGAAATTATTTTGCTTATAGGCTCGCCACTAAGTATCCTGTATGGGCTTTATTTATTGTTGGAAGATGCCTCAAAAGATGAAGAAAAATCCGAATAGTTTTCACTTTAGAATATCAAAAACGCAAGGATTATCAATAATTCTCATGTTGTGATTTTGTGACCTTAGGTGCTGTTGGGGTCCGACTCATCGCAGTAATCTTACTCTTGTTAGCTGGCGCTCCCGCTCACACGGCACAAGTAGTACCTGGTGTGGAAATAGACTGTCAAGACAGTCCAGTACACTTAGATTCGTCTCCAACTCACCCTACGAGATCGACTTCATTTGAATGTGAAGTAGAGAATACTTCCAGTGCTCCTGAAGAAATAGAAATTCAGTATAGTTTTGATGAATTGGCAGTAAGTGGACCAACGACAATATTGATTGGTGCTGGAGGTACAAACAATATCACAGTTCAAG
>Ga0208130_1000737_pt1 | contig 16532 bp, 15 predicted proteins | sample ETNtaG_31_FD_185771 | JGI IMG/M metagenome (GOLD analysis project Ga0208130, IMG submission 185771) | Marine microbial and viral communities from oxygen minimum zone, Eastern Pacific Ocean - ETNP201310SV78 (SPAdes) (version 2) | ecosystem: Environmental > Aquatic > Marine > Oceanic ...
AAACTGGAGGTGTTCGATGGTATAATATGTCCTGGTTTTATAAATACTCATTGTCATTTAGAACTAAGTTATTTGCAAAATAAAATCTCAAAACAACTTGGACTAGTAGGTTTTATTAAAGAAGTACAAAAACATAAAAGTAACAATGCAGATGTGTATGAAGCTATAGAATATGCGGAAAATCTAATGATTAAAAATGGAATTGTTGGTGTTGGGGATATTTGTAATACAGATAATACTCTAAAACAAAAAGCAAAGAATAATATAAAATATTATAATTTTATTGAGTTATATGGTGTAAAAAATAATCAAATAGAACAATCGTTTAATTATGCTAAGCGGCTAAAAAAAAAATTTATTGAATATAATTTGCAATCAACAATAGTTCCTCATTCAACTTACGGTGTACACCCAAATCTAATGGATATGATTTTAAATTTGGCTAGTAACAATGAGCCGATCTCAATTCATAATTTAGAGACAGCTTCTGAGAGGGATTATTTACAAAAAAAAGAAGGAAATATATTTGAATGGCTAAAGCAAATAGGTGCGGATTTCTCAATTTATAACGAAAATCTAAATAGTTACGAACTAATCAACAACTTTAATAAAAAAATAATTTTTGTACATAATACATTTGCAAAAAAAATAGAAGTTAAAAATAAATTATGTTGCACTTGCCCAAAAGCAAATTTATTTATTGAAGGAGTATTGCCAAATTATGATAAATTTGACATAAAAACTTTATGTGTTGGAACCGATAGTTTGGCATCAAATGATAAGCTATCTATTTTAGAAGAACTTTTTGTTATTCAAAACAACTCAAACTTTTCCTTAAATACATTATTGAAAATAGCATGTTTAAATGGAGCCAGAGCCTTAAACTTTAAAAGTTTAGGATCAATTAGCGTAGGGAAAACTCCGGGATTAAATTTAATTACAAATATTAAAAATTTAGAACTTACAAGAGAAAGTGTTGTTGAACCATTATTAAATTAAGTTTGCAAACAATTTTAAGTCTTCTTTTGTAGTAATTTTTATGTTTGTTTCCTCTCCATGAAGAATATTTACCTTTCCGTTATTATTAATAAAAACAGAAGCATCATCAGTAAATGAAAGCTGATATTTCTGTTGATATGCTTTTTTTATGCTTTTGCTAAAAAAACATTGAGGAGTCTGTATCAAAAACATATTATCTCTATCAATATGTTGAAACTTTTTTTTATATGTACAGACGGAGTCTTTTATTGGTATTGTTGGAATCAGTCCAATATTTTCATGACCAGCTATTACTTTATTTATAATTTTATTAATTAAATTTTTTGTTACAAACGGCCTAACACCATCATGAATTGCTACAGCGCAATCATCTGAAATTACATTTAAACCATTTTTAACAGAATTAAATCTTGTTTTTCCTCCAGCAACTAGCCTGTGATTAGCTGTAAACTGATATTTTACACATAGTTTTTCCCAAAAATTAAAATACGACTTGTTAATAACAACTACAATGTCATCAAAATCAGTAAATTTTTTTATTGTGTGCATTAATATAGGCTTATTATTTAAAAGCAGAAATTGTTTTGGCACAGATTCTTTCATTCTTTCTCCAGTACCCGCAGCTAATATTAAGGCTATTTTATTCATGCTTATAAAATGAGCATAGCATCTCCGTATGTATGAAAATTGTATTTCTTTGAGATAGCTTCCTTATAACCCTTTTTTAACAAATCTAAGCCTGAAAAGGCTGCAACCTGCATCATGAGAGATGATTTTGGTAAATGAAGGTTTGTAAGCATACAATTTGCAACATGAAAATTATGTGGTGGGAATAAAAACACATTTGTCCATCCATGAAAAGGAATCAATTCATTTTTGGTTGATACAGAGCTTTCAAGAGTTCTCATTACTGTTGTGCCAACCGCACATATTTTTTTATTAAGTTTTTTCGAATTATTTATGATTTCTGCTGTTTTTTCAGGAATAAATATTTCTTCAGACTCCATTTTATGTTTTGATAGATCTTCAACCATAATTTCATTAAAAGTACCAAGCCCTACATGAAGAGTAATAGGAGCAAAATTTACTCCTTTTATCTCCATTTTTTTCATAGTAATTTTACTAAAGTGCATTCCTGCAGTAGGAGCATGTATTGCCCCTTCATGTTTAGCATATATTGTTTGAAATCTTTTATTATCCATTGGTGTTGGGGTTCTTGCAATATGCTTTGGTAAAGGAGTTTCACCAAGCATGTTTAATGTAGACTTAAATTCTTCGTGATTTCCATCAAACAGAAAACGCAAAGTTCTTCCTCTTGAAGTAGTGTTGTCAATGACTTCAGCAATTAATTCATCATTTTCACCAAAAAAAAGTTTATTACCTATTCTAATTTTTCTTGCAGGGTCTACTAGTACATCCCATAATCTGTTTTTTTTATTAAGCTCACGTAAAAGAAAAACTTCAATTTTAGCTCCAGTTTTTTCTTTATTTGCATAAAGACGTGCCGGAAAAACTTTTGTGTTATTTATTGCAACAACATCTCCTTCATCAAAATATTCTCCAAAATTTTCCATTGTTGTATGCTGGATATCATTTGTCTCACGATTTAAAATTATTAATTTTGCATCCTCACGATTTTCTCTTGGTTTGTTTACAATTCTAGACTGAGGTAGTGCAAAATCAAACATGGATAATTTATATTTCATATTTAAATTTTTTCATCAAAGATAACGTATACCAAAGCCTATGTCAAGCAAAACACACTATTAATTTAATAAATCATTTATTTCAAAAGCATCATCTAGAGCATATTCACCAATCTTTGTTCTTTTTAAGGAGGCTAGATGCGCACCGCTATCCACTTTTTTTCCAAAATCATAAGCTATAGATCTAATGTATGTCCCCTTACTACAAACAATCTCAAATTGAATTTTTGGAAGTGAAATATCTTTTAAGATAAAATCAGTTATTTCTACTTTTCTACTTGATATTTTTACTCTCTCTCCACGTCTAGCTTTTTTATATAGACGCTCTCCTTTTATTTTTAGAGCAGAATATAGTGGCGGTATCTGATCAATTTTTCCAATAAAACTTTTTGATGCTGTAATCAGCATTTCTTTAGTTATGTGTTGAGTTGGAAAGTATGCGTCAAATTTAGTTTCAAGATCATATGAAGGTGTAGTTTTACCTAAAATTATCTCACCCTCATAAGTTTTCTTTTGTTCTTGTATTTCGGCTATTTTCTTTGTGTATTTTCCAGTGCAAACAATAAGCAATCCAGTAGCTAATGGATCGAGAGTTCCAGCATGTCCAATTTTAATTTTTGCTATATTATGTTTCTGTTTAATAGTTGATTTAATTTTCTTTACAACATCAAATGATGTCCAACTTTTCGCTTTATTCACTAACAAAATTTTACCATCAAGAATTTCATCTAATGATTTAAGGGGATCTAACATAATTTTTAGTTTGAATAAATGAGGGTCAACAAACCAATTAAAAAACAATAAATTGAAAAATATTTTAGTTTACTTTTTTTGACAATTGTAATCATTAATTTGCATGCAAAAAAACCAGTTATTAATGATGTAGAAAAGCCAGCTAATAAACTTGTGAAAATTGTATCGTCATAAATAATATTACCAGAAAAAAGATCCTGAAACATTTTTCCAAAAATTAATGGAACAACCATTAAAAATGAAAAACGTGCTGAAGTTTCTTTGTCAATTCCTAGTAGCACAGATGTTGAAATAGTTGCTCCAGACCTCGAAATTCCTGGTATAATCGCTATAGCTTGAGAAATTCCTATTAATATAGCATCTTTATAGTTGATGTTTTTATTACTTGGTTTTGATTTATCAGCAAGTAAGAGCAAGATTCCAGTTATTATTAGCATTATACCAATGTAAAAGATACCATAACTAAATAATTTCTCTATTTCCTTATTAAAGATTAAGCCAATAAACACAGCAGGGATCATTGACAATATAATTTTCAAAGAAAATTTAAATTCATCATTTTCAAAATCAAATAATAAAATACCTTTTGTAATTGAAAACACTTCATTTTTAAATACAAATAAGGTAGCTAAAGCTGTTGCAAAATGTAAAACCACAGTCATTAAAAGACTTTTTTCAGCAACTATTTCTTGTCCAAGTATTTTTTTTGCAATTTCTAAATGACCACTGCTACTAACAGGAAGAAATTCTGTTAGACCTTGGATTACACCAAGAATAATGGCATTAATTACTTCCATTTATTTTTTGTCTTCGTCACTTTTAGTGACAATCATTATTGCAAAAAACTCAATAATAAATCCGACAGCAATTAATATAGGAGCTAATGTTAATCTTTGAAAATTAAAGATTTCATCAGAAAACTTCGTTGGATCCTCAGATCCGCCTCCAATCATTAAAATTAGACCACTAAGAATAAATGCTATTCCAACAAATAGTAAAGTAAAATTCTTCTTTTTAAATACAAAATCCATAGTTATTTATTTATAAAGTTTATTTTCTGTTAATTTAATATATTTTTTTACGGATAAATATGTAGATATCCAGCTAATAAAAACTCCAAATATAAATATTAAAAGAAATACAGTTCCTATAACTTTTAAATCTGAGATATTTAAAATATTCATAGCTTCTTTTTGAATTAGTTGCAATGAACCAATTAGCATAAATACTGCAAAAATTGCTGCATAAAGCCCTTGATACAAACCATTTATTAAAAATGGTTTTTGAATAAATGAATTTCTAGCTCCAACTAATCGCATAGTCCGAATTAAAAACCTTTTTGAGTAAACGGAAAGTCTGATAGTATTATTTATAAGAACAAAAGCAATTATTAATAGCAATAAGCAAAATCCAAGTAAAAATACTGCAATCCTATTAACATTACTATTAATTTTTTTAACTAAATCTTCTTGATAGTATACTTCAAATACATTCGTGTTTTTATTTAGTTGATTTTTAATCTTAAGTAAACTATCAGCGTTAGCATAATTAGCATTAAGCTTAACATCTATTGATGACAGAAGAGGGCTATATCCTAAAAAATCTACAAAATCTTCTCCTAATTCATCTCTTAGTTCTTTTGTTGCTTGTTCTTTTGATATTAACGTTACGCTTTTAGAAAAATTATTTGCATCTATCTCTTTAAGAAATCGCAAACACTCTATTTCACTAGTATTTTCTTCTAGCATTACAGAAAACCCTATATTTTCTTTTACATAATTAGACAGATTTTGAGCGTTAATTAAAACTAAAAATAAAGTTCCCACAATAAATAAAACAAGCGATAAACTGATGACTACTGATATTGAAGATGAAAAAACAGAAGAGTTAAAAATTTTTTTGGTTTCAAATGTCATATAGTTTGCTAAAATATAAAATTCTATTTTAGTTTGAAGTTATTCATTAACTTTGCCTCAATAAACTAAATAAACATGAAGTACGATTTTCGTAAAATCGAAAAAAAATGGCAGAAATATTGGTCTGAAAATCAAACATTTGCCGTATATGAAGATCAAAAAAAAACAAAGTTCTATGTTCTTGACATGTTCCCATACCCCTCAGGTGCGGGTCTTCATGTAGGGCACCCCTTAGGATATATTGCTTCAGATATATATGCAAGGTATAAAAAACTTAAGGGATATAATGTTTTACATCCTATGGGATATGATTCTTTTGGACTTCCCACAGAACAGTATGCAATAGAAACTGGAATACATCCCGAGCTTGCAACAAAAAATAATATTTCTAGATACAGAAAGCAACTTGACAGATTAGGTTTTAGTTATGATTGGTCTAGAGAAATACGTACATCAAACAAAGATTATTATAAATGGACACAATGGATTTTCAAACAATTTTACAATTCATATTATTGTTTGAAATCAAATAAGGCAAAAGATATTCAAGAATTAAAAGAAAAATTTTCTAAAAAAGGAAGTTCTAGTGTTAATGCGTACTGTGGTGATTATGAATTTATATTTTCATCTAATGAATGGAATAGTTTTACATACCAAAAACAAGAAAATATTTTAGGAAATTTTAGACTTGCATATTTATCTGAAACATTAGTTAATTGGTGTGAGGGATTAGGAACCGTTTTAGCTAATGATGAAGTAAAAGACGGATACTCTGAAAGAGGAGGATTTCCGGTTGAGCAAAAATTAATGAAACAGTGGTCGTTAAGAATTACTGCTTATGCTGAACGTCTACTCGAAGGTTTAGACAGAATTGAATGGAGTGAATCTATTAAAGAAATTCAACGAAATTGGATAGGAAGGTCAAATGGCGTATCATTAACCTTTAATGTTGAAGAGCAAAATGAAAGCATTGAAGTTTTTACTACTCGTCCAGATACTTTATATGGTGTTAGTTTTATTGTTTTAGCACCCGAGCATGAATTAGTAAGGAAAATCACTTCACCGCAACAAAAAAACAAGGTTGAAGATTATATTAAAAACGTCAAGTTAAAATCAGAAATAGATCGACAATCTAGTAAAAATATAACAGGGATCTTTACTGGAGCATACGTACAACATCCATTCACATTTGAGAAGTTACAAGTTTGGATAGCAGATTATGTGTTAGTAAATTATGGCACAGGTGCAGTTATGGCAGTACCATGCGGAGATCAAAGAGATTGGGATTTTGCAAATCAGTTTAATATTGAGATTAAAAACATTTTTAAGGATGTTGATGTTAGCCAAAAAGCATATGAAGAAAAAAACGGGCACATTACTAATTCTGCATTTTTAAATGATTTAGAAATTAAAGAAGCAATCAATTGTGCAAGTGAAAAAATTGAAAAAAAAGGATTTGGACAGAGAAAAATTAATTTTCGACTAAGAGATGCTGTGTTTAGCAGACAAAGGTACTGGGGTGAGCCTTTTCCTATTTACTATAAAGATGATATTCCAAAAGTTTTGAAAGCTGATGAATATTTGAAATTACCTAATATTGACAAATATCTACCTACATCTACAGGGCAACCTCCATTAGCAAGAGCAAAAAAAGAAGATTGGAACATTTTCGATGGAGATAGAATGGAGACTAATGTTATGCCTGGATGGGCAGGAAGTTCTTGGTATTTTTTGAGATACATGGATCCTAAAAATAACACTGATTTTTGTTCTAAAGAAAAATCTGATTATTGGGGTCAAGTTGATTTATACATTGGTGGTGCTGAACATGCAGTTGGACATTTATTATATTCAAGATTTTGGACAAAATTTTTGTTTGACAAAAACCTGATAAGTTTTGATGAGCCTTTCAAAAAATTAATAAATCAAGGCATGATCTTAGGAAGATCAAATTATGTATACAGAATAATTGATAGTAATAAATTCGTAACATATGAAAAAAAATCAAAATATTCCACAGTAGCTATTCACGTTGATATAAATCTTGTAGAAAGTGATATTTTAAATATTGATAAGTTTAGAGAATGGAGAAAAGAGTATAAAAACGCAGAGTTCATATTAAATGAAGATAAAAAATATGTTTGTGGCTCTGAAATTGAAAAAATGTCAAAGTCAAAATATAATGTTCAAACTCCTGATCAATTAGTTGAGAAGTTTGGTGCAGATACATTAAGATTATATGAAATGTTTTTAGGCCCTCTTGAGCAATTTAAGCCCTGGGACACTAAAGGAATTAATGGGGTACATAATTTTTTAAGAAAATTTTGGCGACTAGTTCATGATAATGAAAACAATTTTTCTGTTTCACAAGAACCTCCAAACAGATACAATTTAAAAACTATTCATAAAACAATCAAAAAAGTTGAAGAAGACATTTCTAGATATTCTTTTAATACTGTTGTAAGTACATTAATGATATGCATTAATGAATTAACAGATCAAAATTGTAAAAACAAAGAAATTATTTCTGATTTTACAATTTTATTATCTCCTTATGCTCCCCATATTGCAGAAGAAATCTGGAGAAAATTAGGAAATAGGAAGTCGATTTTTAATGCTACATTTCCAAAACATAAAGAAGATTTTTTAAAGGAAAAAAGTATTAACTATCCAATATCATTTAATGGAAAAATGCGCTATAAAATTTCATTAGACGTTGATGTTTCTAAAGAAGAGATTGAAAAGCAAGTTATGGCGCATGAAAAAACCGAATATTATCTCGCTGGAAAATCACCAAAAAAAATTATTATTGTTCCTAAAAAGATTGTAAATATTGTATTTTAATTTTGATAAAGTATTTAAATAAACATTTGATTTTTTATATAAATACTAACTTGTTTGTTGCTCTCGCAGTTTTGTGTTTGCATTTAAGCTCAGAAATTTTGTTGGGAAATAGTAATTATGAAGTGTCAATATTTATATTTTTTGCGACAATTTTAGCCTATAACTTTCAAAGGTTAGTCATAATTCAAAAAGGCATAGATAATAAAAAGAGTTCATGGATAAAGAAAAATAAAAAAATAATTTATTTTTTATCTATTTTGTCTTTTATAATTATTTTTTTCTTGTTTTTAAATTTCAAACATCAAACTCAAATAGTTATTATCTTTTGTGGTATTATTTCTTTTCTATATCCATTTTTACTAAGATCGATTCCTTACCTAAAAATTTTTATTATTTCTATTGTTTGGACACTGATATCATTAACACTTTTAGTAATTGAGAATGAATTATTTATTGACCAAAATATATATTATTTACACATTTCTAGATTTTGTTTTGTTTTTGCTATAACTATTCCTTTTGACATAAGAGATATTTTAATAGATTTTAAAAACATTAAAACAATACCTGTTATTTTTGGTGAAAAAAGATCTAAATATATAAGTGTAATTTTTTTATTTTTCAATCAAATAATATTATTAAAATTATATTTACTAAAGTTTATTTCTAATGAAATGTTTTATGGAATGGTAATTTTATTTTGTTTTACAACTGTACTTATAATGCAATCAAGATCAAATAGAAAAGATATTTATTTTTCATTTGTTGTAGAGTCAACTAGTGTTTTGATGTATATAATTTTATTCTTTTCATCTTGTATTGTATAAATCATATTATTACCTTTACTGCAGTTAAATTAATTACATTATGTCTGAGAAAAACACTTCCCTGCATTACCAAAAATACCTACAGCTAGATAAGATTTTAGATGCTCAGATGCTAGAAAGTAAATCTCATGGAAATGAGGCTCATGAAGAAATGTTATTTATTATTATTCATCAAGCTTATGAACTTTGGTTTAAGCAAATTCTGCATGAGATCGAATCCGTTATGTTATATTTTAGCAAAGACAAAATTGATGAAGAAAATATAGGTTTAATTGTATCTAGAATTGAACGTGCAAACAAAATAATGGATGTTTTAGTAGATCAAATTGATATTTTAGAAACTATGACATCCTTAGATTTTTTAGATTTTCGTCATTATTTATCTCCTGCTTCTGGATTTCAATCACATCAATTTAGAAGAATAGAGCTGTTGTTAGGACTAAAAATAAACAAAAGACATCAGTTTGGTGGCTGCCCATACCATGATCAGTTTAAGGGGGAAAAAAAGGTGAAAATTCTTGATTTAGAAAAAAATGAATCATTATTTTCATTAATTGAAAAGTGGCTTGAAAGAATTCCATTTTTAAATATGAAAGAATTTGATTTTATTAAAAAGTATGAAGAAGCAATCAATGTAATTTCAAATGAAGAAATTTCATCTATTTCTAAATCTACTATACTTAATGAAAATGATAAAAAATTGAGAATTCGTATGATTGAGGAAAATATGAAATATTTTCATAGAGTTTTAGATGAAAAAGAGCATTTAAAAGCTATTGAAGAAGAAGAAACATCATTGTCTTATAAAGCTACAATGTCTGCATTATTAATAAATCTATATAGAGATGAACCAATACTACATTTACCTTATCGACTATTAAAAAATATAGTTGTGTTAGATCATAAAGTTGCTGAATGGCGTTTTAGACACGTTCAAATGGTTGAGAAAATGTTAGGGCAAAAAATAGGAACGGGTGGTAGCTCAGGTCAAGGTTATCTTAAAGAAACAGTTGATAAACACAAGGTTTTTACTGATTTTGCAAACATTGCAACATTAATGATTTCTAGATCATATTTGCCAAAATTACCTGCTAGCGTAAAGAAAAATTTAGGTTTTGTTTATAGTAAATAATTAAATTATGGATATAAGTTTAATAAATAAAAATGCAATTGTTTGTGGAAGTACACAAGGCATTGGAGAGGCTTCAGCTATTTTATTAGCAAGTTTAGGGGCTAACATCACATTAATAGCTAGAAATGAAACAAAGCTATTAGATGTAATAAGCGAGTTAGATATTAGTAAAGGACAGACTCATGGCTTTATAGCTATCGATTTTAGAGATTCTGAAAAATTAAAAAAAGAAGTTGATTTGTTATCTGGAACATACCATATTTTAGTAAACAATACTGGTGGTCCTGCTTCAGGGCCAATAGCTAACGCTAAATTAGAGTCTTTTGAGTCTGCTTTTAAAATGCACTTAATCAACAACCAAATTTTAGTTCAAAAAGTTGTTACAGGAATGAAAAAAGAGAAATATGGCAGGATTATCAATATTATTTCTACTTCAGTAAAAGCGCCAATTCCAGGATTGGGTGTTTCAAATACTATTAGAGCTGCTGTAGCAAATTGGGCTAAAACACTTTCGATAGAACTTGGTGCTTATGGCATTACCGTTAACAATGTTTTACCTGGCTATACCAATACAAGTAGATTAAAATCGTTGATTGATAAAAAAGCAAAGGTTCAGAAAAAGTCAAACGAAGAAGTTGCTAATATGATGAAATCTCAAGTTCCTGCTGGAAGATTTGGTGAAGCTGAAGAAGTTGCTAATGCTGTTGCTTTTTTGTCTACATCTGCAGCATCTTATATTAATGGAATTAATGTTCCTGTAGATGGAGGTAGAACAAAAAGTTTATAATGAAGAAGATATTAAATTATATTAACGGAGAGCTAATTGAACCTTATACAGGTTCATATTTAGAAAATTATAATCCTTCAAACGGGAAAGTATATTCTATGATTCCAGATTCTGATAAACAAGATGTTTTAAATGCTGTTAGTTCCGCAAAAAATGCATTTCCTTCATGGAGAAATACACCAAAGCAAGAAAGATCAGATTTATTAATGAAGCTTGCAAATTTGATAGATAAAAATTTTGATGAACTTGTAAAAGCTGAAAGCAAGGATAACGGAAAGCCGGAAAGTTTAGCGGCTAAAGTAGACATTCCAAGAGCGTCTGTTAATTTACGTTTTTTTGCAAGCGCTATTTTACATGATAGTTCAAATGTTCATGAGATGGATGGTATGGCGATTAACTATACTTTACGCCAACCAATTGGTGTGGCAGCTTGCATTTCACCATGGAATCTGCCTATTTATCTCTTAACATGGAAAATTGCACCTGCACTAGCAAGCGGCAATACAGTGGTAGCCAAACCATCCGAAGTAACCCCTATGACAGCTTATATTTTAAGTAAGCTTTGTATAGAGGCAGGATTTCCAAAGGGGGTAATAAATATTGTACATGGCTATGGATCTAAGATAGGGGACCATTTAACTTCACATCCTGACGTGCCAATAGTCTCTTTTACTGGCGGTACAGAAACAGGTCAACATATTGCAAAAATTACTGCGCCAATGTTTAAAAAGTTATCTTTGGAACTTGGTGGTAAAAATCCCAATATTGTATTTTCTGATGCGAATATAGAAGATGCTGTTAGTATTGCTGCAAGAGCAGCTTTTACTAATCAAGGACAAATATGCTTATGCGGTTCTAGACTATTTGTACAATCTGAAATTTATGAGGAATTTAAATTAAAGCTAGTAGATAAGGCATCAAAGTTAGTAGTTGGAGATCCAAAAAATTCAAAAACTCACTTAGGGGCGATCGTTTCTAAGCAACATATGAACAAAATCTTAACTAAAATAAAAGAAGCAGAAAGTTTAGGTGGAAAAATTTTAGTAGGTGGAAAACAAAAGTTTTTAAGTGGAGATTTAGCTGGGGGTTATTACATTGAACCAACAATTATTGAGGGGCTTAATTTTGATTGCTCCTTTAACCAAGAAGAAATTTTTGGTCCCGTTGTGTCTATTATGCCTTTTTCATCTGAGCAAGAAGTTGTTAGAATGGCAAACTCAACAAAATATGGTTTGTCAGCAAGTATTTTTACTCAAAATGTAAGTAGAGCACATAGGGTTGCAGCAAGTATTCAATCCGGTGTCGTTTGGGTTAATACTTGGTTGTTACGAGATTTAAGAATTCCTTTTGGAGGAATGAAAAGTTCTGGATTAGGAAGAGAAGGAGGATTTAAATCTCTTGAATTTTTTACTGAGCCCAAAAATATATGTATAAAGATTTAATATGAACGGAGAAAAATTTAATTCTAATCGAGCACCACAAGCAGTCGGGCTTTATCCACATGCCAGAAAAGTAGGGAGTTTATTATTTTTGTCTGGAGTCGGTCCTCGTAAATCTGGGTCTAAAGAAATTCCTGGTGTAAAATTGAACGAAAGCGGTAAAATAATTGAATATGATATAGCTACTCAGTGTCACTCTGTTTTTCAGAACATTCGCTATATTTTAGAAGACGCTGGATCTTCATGGGATAATATTGTTGATGTACAGGTGTTTCTTACTAACATGAAGGATGATTTTAAAGTTTATAATAAAATATATGCACAATATTTCAAAGATAATCAACCATGTAGAACAACTATTGAAATTAAAAGTTTGCCAACACCAATTGCAATAGAATTAAAAGTAATAGCAACTATTTAAAACACTAATTATGAAAATCAAAGAACCATTTAATTTGCAAAACTGGATAAATAATAACAGACACTTACTTGTTCCTCCAGTGGGGAATAAAAATCTTTATGTTGAATCGGGTGACTATATTGTTATGATTGTAGCTGGCCCAAATGCTCGAAAGGATTATCATTATAATGAAACCGAAGAGCTTTTTTATCAAGTTGAAGGAGACATAATTGTCAAAACTCAACAAGAAGGCAAGCTAGTTGAATATAAAATAAAAGAAGGAGAAATGTTTTTACTACCAGCTAAAGTACCCCATTCTCCTGTTAGACCAGAAGGATCTATTGGTTTAGTAATAGAAAAAAAGCGAGCAAAAGATCATAAAGATGGTTTAATGTGGTTTTCTGATACCGCTAACGCGTTGCTTTATGAAGAATATTTTCAGCTGACTAATATTGAAAAAGATTTTCTACCCGTTTTCAAAAAATTCTATTCAGATGAGAAGCTTAGAACATGCCCTGTTACTGGAGAGGTTATGGATGTTGATGAAAGATTTATTGATAATAAATAAATTATCTGTTTAAAATAGTTGAGTTAAATGAAGGCGATAATTGAATTAGATTTTAAAAAAGTACATGTTGATTTTTCTAAAGGAGAAGATATATCTATACCACTAATTTTTAATGGTAATCAACCAAATACTTATGATGTTCCAAAAGCTAGTGCACAACCATATTCAGATAATAGTTTTATTGGTGACATACGAAGGGGAGGACCATGTAATTTCGAAACAGTTAATTTAACACCACATTGTAATGGCACCCACACTGAGTGTATTGGACATATAACAGAAAAAAGAATTTCAATTATAGAATCTTTAAAAGAAGAGTTGATTCCTTCTTGCCTTATCACTATTGACCCATGTAAAGCTGAAGAAAGTTATGTTCCTCAAATAATGCCGGAAGATTTAGTTATCTCAAAACAAAATTTAAAAAATAAGCTTGAAAATGTAAGTCCAGCATTTTTACACGCTTTAATAATAAGAACTACACCAAATAATGAAGATAAAAAAAATAGAAATTACATGAAAAAACCATCATGTTTTTTTACAATTGAAGCCATGAACTATATTGTTTCCTTAGGTGTTAAGCATTTACTTGTTGATATGCCTTCTGTGGATAGACTTTTTGACGATGGTATCTTAACCGGACATAATACATTTTGGGAAACAGAAGAAAAAAAATTTAATAACGATTCAAAAGAAAAAACAATTACTGAAATGATATTTGTACCAAACGAAATTTTAGATGGAAAATATTTACTTAATCTTCAAATTGCTCCTTTTGTTTTAGATGCATCACCTAGTAGACCTGTAATATATCAACTAAATGAATTATAAGTTAAGTAAAGATTTCGCATTATCTTTAGATTCTAAAGATGAATTAAAAAGTTATAGAAAACAGTTTCATATTCCAAAAAAAAATAATGGTGAAGACATGATATATTTTTGTGGTAATTCTTTAGGTCTACAACCAAAAAAAACACAAAAATATATTGAACAGGAACTCAAAGATTGGGCTAACCTAGGTGTAGAAGGACATTTACATGCTAAAAATCCCTGGTTGCCATATCATGAGTTTTTATCTTCAAGTTATTCAAAGATTATAGGGGCTAAAGAAACTGAAGTTGTGGCAATGAACACATTAACTGTTAATTTACATTTAATGCTAGTTTCGTTTTATAGACCAACTAAAAAAAGATTTAAAATAATTATTGAAGATGACGCTTTCCCGTCAGACATTTATGCTGTTGAATCTCAAATAAAGCATCATGATTTCGATGTTGAAAAAGCGTTAATTAAGCTCAAACCAAGAGAGGGGGAGTTTGCTGTTAGAACAGAGGATATAGAAGAACTCATAGATCAACAAGGTGAAAGTATAGCGTTAATTATGTTAGGAGGGGTTAATTATTATTCAGGTCAGGTTTTCGATTTTAAAAAAATCACAAAGTATGCTCAATTAAAAGGGGTAAATGTTGGTTTTGATTTGGCACATGCCGCTGGCAATATTAATCTGAAATTACACGATTGGAATGTAGACTTTGCTGTTTGGTGTTCGTACAAATATCTTAACTCAGGACCTGGATCAGTTGGTGGTGCTTTTGTTCATGAACGACATCATAATTCTCAAGTCCATAGATTTTCAGGCTGGTGGGGGCACAATAAAGAAGATAGATTTAAAATGCCTGACAAATTTAATCCAATTAAAACCGTTGAAGGATGGCAATTAAGCAATCCTCCTATATTATCACTTGCAGCAATTAGATCTTCTCTTAGTATTTTTGATGAAGTTGGTATGGATAAGTTGGTTAAAAAATCAAATAATTTAACTAATTACCTTAGGTTTTTACTTAGTTCTATTGAAAATGATAGAATTGAAATTATTACTCCAAAAAAAAGTGGTTGCCAAATATCTATTAGAGTTATTAATGGAAGTAAAACTCTTTTTGATATGATTACAAATAAAGGTGTAATATCAGACTGGAGAGAGCCTGATGTAATTAGAGTAGCACCGGTACCTCTTTATAATAGTTATGAAGATGTATATATGTTTTATAATATTTTGAAAAAATTAATGTAAATGAAAAAGAAAGTAACAATTGTTGGTGCTGGATTAGTTGGATCATTATGCTCTTTATTTATGTCTAAAAAAGATTATAGTGTAAACGTTTTTGAAAGAAGAAATGATTTGCGATCGGAAACAATTACTGCTGGAAAATCAATAAACTTAGCATTGTCTAAAAGAGGATGGACAGCTTTAAGGCAGGCCGGTGTTGAAGATCAAGTAAGAAAAATCGCAATTCCTGTATATAAAAGAGTTATGCATGATAAAAATGGAAAGCTATCAGATCAACCATATGGAAATGAAGGACAGTGCATATATTCTGTTTCAAGAGTTTTAATGAATGTATTAATGATGGACTTAGCTGAAAAAAATGGAGCTAATTTATTTTTTAATGAGAGGTGTGAAAGTGTAGATTTCGAAAATACATCTGTTACTTTTGAAAATACAAGTACAAAAAATCATCAAAAAATCAAATCTGATTTCATAATTGGTGCAGATGGTGCTTTTTCTGAAGTTAGAAAACAAATGATTAAAAAATATAATCACCAATACAATTACCATGAAATAAATCATGACTATAAAGAACTTCTTATTCCTTCTGGATCTAACTCAAGTTATTTGATAGAAAAAAATGCTTTACATATTTGGCCAAGAGGCGAGTTCATGCTGATGGCTCTTGCTAATTTAGACGGTAGTTTTACCTGTACATTATTTGCTCCGAAAAAAGGGAAAAACTCATTTGAAAATCTTAAAACTAGACCTGAAGTTGAGAGCTATTTTTCAAATATTTTTCCTGATTTTTATGATTTAGTTCCTGATTTATATGATCAGTGGCAACAAAATCCAACTTCATCTTTAGGTATTGTAAGAACATATCCATGGCATATAAAGGATTCAGCTATCTTAATAGGTGATTCGGCCCATGCTACAGTGCCATTTTATGGTCAAGGCATGAACTGTGGGTTTGAAGATTGTCGAGTTTTTGATAATTTATTAGATCAATATAATAATGATATTGAAAATTGTTTTGAAAAATTTTCTACAATGAGAAAGCCGAACGGAGATGGCGTTCAAGATCTATCTATGCATAATTTTATTGTAATGAGAG